>Ga0315284_10000906_pt1 | contig 40786 bp, 35 predicted proteins | sample YL17G09_16_MG_FD_203696 | JGI IMG/M metagenome (GOLD analysis project Ga0315284, IMG submission 203696) | Sediment microbial communities from Yellowstone Lake, YNP, Wyoming, USA - YL17G09_16 | ecosystem: Environmental > Aquatic > Freshwater > Lake > Sediment | place: USA: Wyoming | collected...
TGCAGTCCGCTGGAGAGAGTAACCACACTGTCTTTTTTTGAATTTGCCTCAAGAAAAGCTTTGTTTTCAGCAATATAATCCTTGTATTGATTCTTAAGTTGTTGCTGTTGGAATTCTGTAAAATAGGAACTAAGATAGGTTTGTATCGTAAACTGGGAAATTGGAAGAGTATCTTTGTTCATTGCTTCAGTCATCCCTTTGATAAATGCCTGGTAATTAAAAATACTGTCAATTTTAGCTTGTTTCAATCCGCTACCGTAAGTCAATCCTAAATAGTAACTTACCGAGTCTTCCCTGGATTTAATTTTAACAGCCGCATATTTTTTCTCTGAACTGCATGAAGAAATAATGAATAGGCTTATGACAAAAAGAACTACTAGATTTCCGATCTTTTTCATTGTACGTGAGTTTTATAAATTAAGCAGCGAATATAGAGTATTTATCCAAAACTGTGAGTAAATAGTTAAAAATCTTTTACCTGATTCGCCAAGCAATTCGTAATTTTCATCATTTGATTTATAACAATCCATACATGAAAAACCTATTTGGTCTGACACTGCCTCTGCTCATTATTCTGATCAGTTGTATTGATTTGAATGCACAGGATAGTCTCAAAATCATGTTAAAGAGCGAGGCTCAACAGCGTTTTCTTGAAAAGGACTATGTGAAAGCATTGCCTTTGTTTCGCGAATTATTGAAATCCTATCCTAAGGAGACGGAATACCGGTATTGTGTCGGTGTATGTCTTGTTAAACTCAATCAGGATCCGGATGAAGCCATAAGCCTTCTGCGATCGGCTTCCATTTCAAACTACGATCCAATGGCCTGGTATTATCTGGGTCGAGTGCTTCATCTTAACTATTCTTTTGATGAGGCCATCAAAGCTTATTCCAGGTTTCTTCTAGTCGGTAAAAGTGCTGATATAAAATCGCTTGATGTGGAGCGTCAGATAGAAATGGCAAAGAACGGAATTGAATTTACCCGCACAGGCCTTTTGGTGAATGTTATGAATATACGAACTATTCAGACCGAACAAATGCAATTGGCTGCCGAAATTAACGGATCGGGCAAACTATTGAAAAAGCCTCTGGAATTTTGTACCAGACCAGATTTAAAAGCTGGCTTTCGACCCTGGATGTTTTTACCCATTTATACCGAAATCAATGAATATATTTATTCAGCAGGTTATGAAAAAACCGAGAAAAACAAAAAACAAATTTTTCGCTTAAAAAACATAAATCATGAAACCTGGGGCATTCCTGAACCCCTGGATATCACTATTAATACACCCTATGATGAGGAATATCCCTTTTTCGATCCAAAATCCTCCATTTTGTATTTCAGTTCAAAGGGTCATTCAAGCATGGGCGGATATGATATTTTCAAATCGGTGTACGATTGGAATACAAAAACCTGGTCGAAAGCTGAGAATATGGGATTCCCGATTAACTCTCCCTATGACGATTTACTGTTTATTACTGACGAATTCGGACATTCAGCTTCTTTTGCCTCTACCAGGAATACCGGACCAAGTCAGGTTAATGTATACCGGATAAAATTGGAACATGATACAACAGGCGTTCGGTTTTTGAATGTTGATGAAATCCGTAAGGCATCTCAACTTCTTATTGAACCAGTTAAACAAGCTTCCAAGCCTGGAATTGAGGACTTGACGACGCTCAAACCCGACAAATCGGACTTTGTTGAAACTACGGATCTCCCGGTTGAAAGGACAGTTGCGGTTAAAATCGATTACAATAGGGTACTAGCGGATGCACTTATATTGCAACTCAAGGCTGATTCTCTTTCAAGGATCACACGCGATAAGCGTATTCTGGCCAAAGATACGCCTGATGATGAATTGCAGAAACAACTGGTAACTGAAATCATCCGATCAGACAAAGAAGCCAAAAACTACCAACGTGAAGCAGATCTGAAATTTAGTGAGGCAAGAAATTTAAAAACTCATGAAAAAGTTGATATAAACCTGGCTGATTCAACAATCACATTAGCAACAGAAATCAATGGGATCAAGGTTTATCAATATAAAAATGAAACATTACCTGAAGAGAAAATTGTACCGGTGTTCACTGATGAAATTGTGTTCCTGGAGAAGTCTCCCTATAACGCATCCAATCCAATCCCCCAAGGTTTAGGCGATCATCCGGGATTAATTTATCGTATTCAGCTGGGTGTATTCAGTAAAATCAAGCCTTTTGATGCATTTGGAGGGATTGGTCCAATTATTTATGAGCAGGTAGACGGCAGTAACATTCTTAAGTATTATGCAGGACTCTTTTACAGTATCAATGCTGTTACCAGAGCACTCGAGATAATACGCTCAAAAGGTTATCCGGATGCCTTTGTGGTGGCATTTCTCGATGGGAAATTGATTTCAACCGAAAAGGCAAGGGAGATAGAGTTTGCGGAGTTTAAGTTGTGAAAGAATTAAAGGTTCAGAGGTTAAGAGGTTTAAGAATTCTGAACATTTGAATTTAGAGATTGCACAGCCAATTTTATCTCTTGATCTATAAGAAACAGAATTATATTTTAGTAATTTTGGAGGAGTAATAATTTTTATAAAATCCTGGTATATTACTGAGTGATAGACTATGAAACCTAAAGAGTACACGAACAACAAACCGGATTTTGAAGAACTGGTAGACATAGGTAAATCTGAGGGGCGCTTTCTCATCCTCCACAATGATGATGTGCACAGTTTTGATTATGTTATTGACACCCTGATAGAAGTATGCGACATGGAGTCTACACAAGCCGAACAATGCACGTTCTTGGTTCATTATAAGGGCAAATGTGATGTTAAAAAAGGCACCTTTGGCATTTTGAAGCCATTCAAGGAAGGATTGATTGAACGTGGTCTCAATGCCACAATTGACTAACTCTCAAACCTAAATACCTGACCATGTCTTTACTGGCCATTATTATAATTATTCTTCTTGGTATTTTCCTGCTTCTTGTAGAGTTTCTCATTATACCCGGTTTTACAGTCTTTGGTATCGGCGGATTTGTATTCATTTTATTGGGTATAGGATCATCCTATTATTATCATAGCGTTCAAATCGGTAATTTTACGCTTCTTGGTACCGTATTAATATCGCTCACTGCCATTTACTTTGTTTTTAAAGGAAAAACCTGGAAGAAAATAGGCTTGGAGGCCAATATCAACAGCAGGAATGAACCCTTCGAAACTGAAAAAATACATCCCGGTGACCGGGGAAAAACCATTACCAGGCTTGCGCCTGTCGGCAAAGTCTCTGTGAACGATATCATCTGCGAGGCTAAATCAATCAGCGGATTTATCAATGAAAATACTGACATTGAAGTTATTAAAGTATTGAACACGCAAATTATTGTTAAACTAAAAATCAATTGATCATGGGAACTGGAATAGGCATTTACCTGGTAGTTGCGGCAGCAATTATTGTTTTTATCTGGTTGTTCTTTTATTTCGTACCGCTTGGACTATGGTTCAGTGCCGTTTTTGCCAGAGTTTATGTTCCCATCTGGCAATTGATAGGTATGCGTATCCGGAAGGTGCCTCCATCCATTATCCTCAACAACCTGGTAAGCGCCACCAAAGCAGGCTTAACCCTTAACGCCGATGAACTGGAAGCGCATTACCTGGCCGGGGGAAATGTAAAACAGGTTGTGAATGCACTTATTTCAGCAGACAAAGCCAACATACCGCTTGATTTCAAAGCCGCTACAGCTATTGACCTCGCCGGTAGAAATGTTTTCGAAGCCGTTCAGATGTCGGTTAATCCCAAAGTAATCAACACTCCGCCAGTGACGGCTGTTGCCAAGGATGGCATCCAGCTTATCTGCAAAGCCCGCGTAACAGTCAGAGCAAATATCCGTCAGTTGGTTGGTGGTGCCGGAGAGGAAACTGTTCTGGCCCGTGTTGGTGAAGGAATTGTTTCATCAATCGGCTCTGCCGCATCACACAAAAGTGTGCTGGAAAATCCCGATAATATTTCTAAAGTTGTATTGAACAAAGGCCTTGATGCCGGCACTGCTTTTGAGATTCTATCCATTGATATTGCCGATATTGATATTGGCAAGAACATTGGTGCCGTGCTGCAAATGGACCAGGCAAACGCTGACAAGAATATTGCCCAGGCCAAAGCTGAAGAAAAAAGAGCAATGGCGGTAGCCATTGAACAAGAGATGAAAGCAAAGGCACAGGAAGCACGCGCTAAGGTAATTGAGGCTGAAGTGCAGATACCACTGGCCATGGCTGAAGCCTTCCGTTCGGGTAACCTGGGTATCATGGATTATTACAAGCTTAGAAATATCGATGCTGATACGCAGATGCGTGATTCTATAGCAAAATCAGAAGGTCAGACCAAAAAATAATTATAAAATATTCTTAAGCGACGCTATCGAATCTATTACCCAGGTAGGTTCAATAGCACATGGCTTATTCCCTGAATTGAAATAGACCTGGTCGATGCCGGCATTTTGAGCTCCCCGGATATCGGATTCGGGATCGTCCCCTATCATCAGACATTCGTTCTTGTGAGCATGCACAGATTTTATGGCATACTCAAAAAACCTTCTGTCGGGTTTCTGATAGCCGACCATTTCAGCCATAAATAATTTAGAAAAGTAGGGTTGCAGTTTGCAGCTGTTGATTTTTTGCACCTGCACTTCCGCAAAGCCATTGGTGAGAATGTACAACTTATACTGATCGCTTAAACAGCGAAGTGTCTCATGGACCCCGGGAAACAGGTTGGTCTTACGGGGAGCCTCCTGAATATAAAGATCTCCTACGATATAGGGAATATCCGGGTCATCAATGCCCATTTCTTTGAATGTTAACACCATGCGCTCATTCCGCATATGATCCTTTTTAAATTTACCCTTGCGATATTCTGTCCACAAATGCTCATTGTATTTTTCGTATACCAAAAGGAACCTGTTAAAATCCGGAATCCTTTCCAGTAACCCCAGCTTGTTAAATATCCCATAAAAAGCTTCGCGGGCATTTGCTTTGAAATCCCACAAGGTATTGTCCAGGTCGAAAAAAAGGTGTCTGTATGTTTTCAATTTTTCTAATTAAATGCTTTTATATTTGCATGGCATATGGGATACTTTGCTGAGTTTGCAAATGTATAATACTGTCCGCAAAATCAATTCTTAAAATGGCAATTTATTCACTCGGTAAAATAGCTGAAATAACAGGAGGCAAACTGGAAGGGAAAACTGATATCATTATTCGCCAATTGTTGATTGATAGCCGTTCTACTGCAGAATTCCCTTCCTCTCTTTTTTTTGCCATTACTGGTAAGCGGCATGACGGTCACCGGCATGTTTCGGAACTTTATCACAGAGGCGTCAGGGCATTTGTGATATCTGAGATGAATGGACAGTTCCAGTCTCTTTCCGGTGCAGGTTTTGTAATTGTAAAGGATACCCTTTTGGCACTGCAGGAGCTTGCCCATTTTCACAGAAAGCAATATATCTGTCCGGTAGTAGCCATTACAGGAAGTAACGGAAAGACTATTACTAAAGAATGGCTGTTTCACTGTCTTTCTGAAAAATACCAGGTCACCCGCAGTCCGAAAAGCTATAATTCTCAGGTAGGTGTTCCGCTATCTCTATGGCTCATGGATGAGAATACCGGGATGGGTATCTTTGAGGCAGGCATTTCCTTTCCCGGGGAAATGATCAGATTGCAGAAAATGATCAGTCCTGCAATCGGAATTTTTACCAATATTGGCGAGGCCCATCAGGAGAACTTCCTGAATACCGAACAAAAGATCGCTGAAAAACTTCGGCTCTTTTCTGGTTGTCATACCCTGGTGTATTGCTGTGACCATCAGTTAATTGTCAACCTTTTGAAAAAAACGCCGGCACTTGCGCGTGTCAAGTTGTTTGGATGGTCGGTTAACGGAAAGGGCGATGTACAGATAACTGACATCATTAAAAAAACTGATAAAACAACCTTCAAAGCCTTTTATAAAAACCGGACTCTCAAAATCACTATCCCGTTTGCCGATGGTGCCTCGGTTGAAAATGCCCTACATTGTCTGGCCTTTATGTTATGGCTTGGCATCGACCAGGAAATGATCATTTCTAAATTGAATGACCTGCCTCCTGTAGCCATGCGACTGGAGCAGAAAAGTGCGATTAATGGCTGCACCCTGATCAATGATAGCTATAATTCAGATCTTAATTCGCTGTCAATAGCCCTGGAAGTGCTCAACCGACAATTACAGCATACCCGAAAAACACTCATTCTGTCTGATATTTTGCAAAGCGGACAAAAGCATGAAGAATTATACAAAAAGGTTGCCACCCTGGTGATAGAAAAGGGCATAAACCGGATCATCGGCATTGGCAACTCAATAAGTGAAAACTCCGGGTTATTTAACATACCCGCCAGATTTTATGAAACTACCCAGATGTTCATAGACAGTTTTGACGCCGGTGAATTTAAGGACGAGGCTATATTAATAAAAGGTTCCCGTCAGTTTGAGTTTGAGAGAATCGCTGCCCTGCTGGAACAGAAAAAACATACCACGAGAATAGAGATCAATTTAGATGCTCTGGTGCATAATCTGAATTATTTCCGATCGTTGCTGCAACCTGGTACAAAAACCATGGTAATGGTTAAAGCGCTATCATATGGTAGCGGGCGTCATGAAATTGCCGGTATTCTGCAATTTCAGCGTGTTGATTATCTGGGTGTGGCCATCGCCGATGAAGGCGTCAGCTTAAGACAGGCAGGTATTACCCTGCCCATCATGGTAATGAACCCGGAACCGGAATCCTTTGACTCCATGATTCATGGCAGGCTCGAACCTGAGATTTACAGTTTCAGAATCCTCGATTTGTTTCATAAAGCGGCCAGCCGAAACCAGGAAATTGACTATCCGATACATATTAAGCTTGACTCAGGAATGCACCGAATGGGTTTTCTGCCTGCCGAAACTGAACAGTTATGCCAGGCACTTGTCCGGTTAAAGCATTTAAAGGTATATTCAATTTTTTCCCACCTGGCAGGAAGTGACGAAGAATCATTCGATGCCTTTACAGGCGAACAGATTGAATTATTCAGGCAGGTTTCAGATAAGATCATCTCTGCGCTGGGTTACCCTGTGATCAGGCATATTCTGAACACCTCAGGGATTGAGCGGTTTCCGGAAGCGCAATTCGATATGGTCCGTTTGGGTATTGGCCTATACGGCATCAGTAGTATTGATCCAGGCAAGCTTCGCAATGTCAGTACATTGAAAAGTACCATTCTGCAGATTAAACCCATACTGCCCGGGGAAACAGTTGGATATAGCCGACGGGGTAAACCCGAGAAACCTTCTTGGATAGCCATTGTTCCCATTGGCTATGCCGATGGCCTAAACCGCAGGTTGAGCAATGGTAAAGGTAAATTTCTCATCAGGGGCAAACCTGCTTCCATAGTGGGAAATATCTGTATGGACATGACTATGATAGATGTTACCGGAACCGAGGCTAAGGAAGGGGATGAAGTGGTAATTTTCGGGAAAGATCCGACAATTGCAACCCTTGCTGCTGAACTGGAAACTATACCCTATGAGGTGTTAACAGGGATCTCTGAGCGTGTAAAACGGGTGTATATTCATGAATGAACCATGAAAGTATTCCTTGTCAATAGCACAAAAACGTGGGGTGGAGGCGAAAAATGGCATCTGGAAACGGCCTGCACTTTAAGAGACAAAGGTTATGAAGTGTCCATATTGGCACTTCAGGGTAAGGATTTGTTCAAACGATCATTGGCAGCAGGTATTAGGACTATGCCCATTTCTATTTCGAACATCAGCTTTATCAATCCCTTTTGTTTGATCTCACTTATTCAACTTTTCCGGCACGAAAAACCTGATGTACTGGTACTTAATTTTTCTGCTGATATCAAAACGGCAGGGATAGCTGCAAAATGGGCAGGAATTAAAAATATTGTTTACAGAAGAGGCAGTGCCATACCTATCAGGGACACCCTGATAAACCGCCTGTTGTACAAAAAAATAATTACTCATATTATAGCCAATTCTCAAGAAACCAAACGCACCATATTAAAGAATAATAGAAAATTATACCCCTCTGATAAAATCTCTGTAATTTATAATGGTATAGATCTTGCACAATTTGACAGTTTGCCGGATATTCAATTGTTCAAGCGAACTGACAAAGAGGTTTTAATTGGGAATGTGGGCAGACTGGTATTGCAAAAAGGCCAGAAATTCCTGATTGAGATGGCAATCCTGTTGAAAAAGAAAGATATTAACTTTAAAATACTTATTGCAGGCGAAGGTCCCTTGGAAACATCGCTGAAAGAAACGGCTGCAGGGGCCGGAGTTGAAGATCGGATTGTATTTCTGGGTTTTATAAATAACGTAAAGGCCTTTATGGAAAATATAGATATTTTTGTATTACCCTCTATATGGGAAGGTTTTGGTTATGTGTTGGTCGAAGCCATGGCCTGCAGAAAGCCTGTCGTGGCATTCAACATCAGCAGCAATCCTGAAATCATCACCAATAATGAAACCGGATTCCTTGTTGATCCATTGGATATAACAACTTTCACTCAAAAAGTGGAATATCTGAGTAAGGATGTGAATCTTTGTGAAACGCTTGGAAAAGCAGGAAGAAAAAGAGTTGAAGAATTCTTTGAAATTGAAAGAACCCAAAAGAATGTTGAAGCTTTGCTTGTGGGTTTGGTGAATTGTGAATTATTAGTTGGATAGGTTATGAATATTGAAGCATCCGTAATTATTTCATTTTACAACAAAATTGAGGTACTTAAACTGGTTTTGTCAGGTTTTGAGCGTCAATCTCAGAAAAACTTCGAGATCATCATTGCTGATGACGGGTCTGACGATTCTGTGCTTAATGAATTGCAGCATATCATTTCCGGATCTCTTCTGCTCATTAAACATATGTGGCACAAAGATAAGGGTTGGCAAAAAAACATCATTTTGAATAAGGCAATTGTTGCAGCAAGCTCTGAATACGCCATTTTTATTGATGGTGATTGTATTCCGCACCGGCACTTTATTAAAGAACATCTTCTGGCAAAAGAAAAAAATCTTGTGCTCACGGGCCGAAGGGTGCTTCTTAGCGAGAGAATCAGTGAATTTCTTACTGTCAATAAAGTAAGACGTGGTTTTCTCGAAAGAATGCTCCTTCCTTGGATGATTCTTGAACAGCTTTTTGGAAACGGACAATTTGTCGAGAATGCTATTTATTTTAAATGGAAATGGATAAGAAAAAGAATCAATAAAAAAGACAGGGGTTTGCTTGGCTCCAATTTTTCAATTCACAAGGTAGATTTACTTGCCATAAATGGCTTTGATGAGCGGTATTTATCTCCCTACATTGGGGAAGATACGGATTTGGAATACCGTCTTAGGTTAACTGGTTGCAGATTTAAACATTTGAAGCATCTGGCCATTCAATACCACTATTTTCATCCCCGATTGGAATTCAATGATTCAAACTACAGCATATTCAATGATAACAAGCAAAGGGGTACCGCTTATACCCCATTCGGGATAATGAAATCCTGAATAATCATGATACAATCCGTTAATATTAAAGTGGCCTATAGATGAGCGATAAACCTTCGGACAATACGGCGCAATTCACTCACATCTGTTTTTTTAACAGCAACAGGGTGTGGGGAGGGGGTGAGAAATGGCATATTGGAACAGCGTTCATGATGAAAGAAAGAAATTTCGATGTAACGGTTTTCGCACAACCTGGCAGCGAGCTGATAAGTCGTACCCGAAAAGCTGGCATTTCCTCATTTGGGATAAAAGTAACCAACATGAGCTTTCTGAATCCTTTGAAGGTTATGAGGCTCGCCAGGATTTTCAGGAAATTACATACCCAGGTTATAATTCTGAACCTTCCCTCTGATGTCAAATTTGCAGGCATAGCAGCCAGACTGGCCGGCGTGAAAAAGATCATCTACCGACGTGGATCGCCGGTACCAGTAAGAAACAGCATGATGAACAGGTTTCTCTTTCGTCATGTGCTGACTCACATCATAGCCAATTCTGACCAGATAAAACGGAACATCCTGCAAAATAATCCCAAACTGGTAAATAATCAAAAAATCACCATCATTTACAACGGTATTGACAGATCCTTGCCTATGCCTGACCATGCACTCCAGGAACTAACCACTCATACGCATGGTGTGATCATTGGCACAGCCGGCAGATTATCGCAAGAAAAAGGTCAGGAATGGTTAATCAACATGGCCGCAGATTTGAAAGAAAAGGGTCTTGATTTTACTCTTCTGATTGCCGGAGAAGGGCCTATAAAAGATACACTGGAACAAAAATGCAAAGATCTGGATCTGACAGATTACATTCACTTTGGCGGATTTATTGCGGAAATGGACAAATTTTACAGCATCATAAACCTGTTTGTGCTTACTTCTGCCTGGGAGGGATGTTCTAATGTTATTCTGGAAGCTATGCACCAGGGACTGCCTGTTGTAGCCTTCAATAATTCATCGATACCCGAAATGGTACAGAACAATGTCAATGGATATTTGGTTAGAAATGAAGATGGTAAGGAACTCGTTGAAAAAGTGGAAATTCTGATAAGAGATCCCCATTTGCGGGTTAAACTTGGTGAAGCCGGGAAACAAATAGTGAGCGAAAAGTATAACCTGAATAATAGTTATGATCAACTAACAGCGTTGATCCAGAATAAATGATCTTTTCATTTCCTTCAATCGCAGACATTATGTTTGAAAAACTATTCCAATTAAAGAAAAATGGCACCAATACAAGAACCGAAGTAATTGCCGGCATTACCACATTTATGACCATGGCCTATATTCTGACCGTGAATCCGTTCATCCTGAGCAGCTCCGGCATGGATCGCGATGCGGTTTTTACTGCCACTGTTTTGTCTTCCTTTATTGCTATCATGATCATGGCGTTTTATGCCAACCTCCCAATTGCAATTGCTCCCGGTATGGGTTTAAATGCTTTTTTTGCATACACTGTGGTGATACAGATGGGGTATAGCTGGGAGATGGCGCTCACAGCCGTTTTTATTGAGGGGATTATCTTTATTTTACTAACATTTTTCAAAGTACGGGAGGCAATTATCGACAGCATCCCTTTGAACCTGAAGTATGCTATTTCAGTGGGTATTGGTTTATTTATTGCGCTCATTGGATTTAGCAATGCCGGGATCATTGTAAAAAACGAAGCTACGCTGGTATCACTGGGTGACCTAACCAGTCCCCAGGTCCTGCTGGCTTTGGTCGGAATTATCATTACCGGTATATTGTTAGTTTTCAGAATGAAGGGTGCCTTAGTGGTAGGCATTATCATTACTGCTGCATTAGGTATTCCTTTTGGGATTACTCAGCTACCTGAACATGGTTTTGTTAGTTTACCTCCTTCGCTCGGACCTGTTTTTTTTAAGTTCGATTTCAGTAAAGTATTCACTACTGACATGCTGGCAGTAATATTCACTTTTCTTTTTGTGGATATATTTGACACAGTTGGCACGCTAGTAGGTGTTTGTTCAAAGGCTAACCTGCTTGATAATCAGGGAGGAGTTCCCCGGGCCCGGCAGGCTCTATTCGCAGATGCCGTGGGAACCACAGCAGGTGCCATATTGGGAACAAGTGCTTTGACCGCTTACGTTGAAAGTGCGGCAGGCGTATCAGAGGGTGGGAGAACTGGGCTGACTTCCCTCACAGTAGGTTTTCTATTTCTTATCGCACTATTCTTTTCGCCATTTTTTCTTATGGTCCCAAGTGCTGCAACTGCTCCGGCCCTGGTTGTGGTTGGCCTTTTCATGATCAGTCCCATTCAGAAAATTAACCTCGATGATTATTCAGAATCTTTGCCCGTGTTTCTTACAATTATCATCATGCCACTGGCTTACAGCATATCCGAAGGCATAGCGTTTGGCATGCTGAGCTATGTATTGATCAAGCTGTTCACAGGCAAATGGAAAGAAATATCTATAGTTATGTATATCCTTGCTGTATTTTTCATGATCAAGCATTTGCTTTAAATACATTTTACCAAAGTCATATATTACGGATAATTTTATCTTTGTCTGTCCGTTAATTCATATTCATTACCCCTATGAACCTTGACCAGCTAATTGCCCGAATCAGGAATCTGATCCACTATATTGAGGAAAGAATTGTATTGAGAAATTTAGTGCTTGCCTTTCTGATCTTGTTTTTTGGCACTACAATTATCATGCAATTGCTGAAAATTTATACGCGCCACACCTTTGATCTCACAGTTCCGGATTTTGCAGGACTTTCACTGTCTGAGGCCATGGGGGTTGCCCATAAGAAAGATCTCCGGATTGAAGTATTTGATTCTGTATTCTTATCTGATTTTGAAAAAGGCACTGTGGTAGAGCAGCATCCGAAAGCTGGCTTTAGGGTAAAAAAGAACCGGAAGATATTTCTTACCATGAATGCTATTAATCCGGAAAAGGTGGCCATGCCCGATTTGGTTGATCTGACTTTCAGACAAGCCAGTGCCAAACTTGAATCATTCGGATTACAAGTGGGTCATATTTCTTATGAACCAAACCTTGGTATAAATATGGTGTTAGCTCAGCGAATGAACGATCACGAACTGGTGCCAGGTGATTCGGTTATTAAAGGAGCCAAAGTGGATCTGGTATTGGGTAATGGATTGAGTGATGAACAGACCGCTATTCCTAACCTTATAGGTTTGTCACTGGAAGAAGCCAAGATTTTGGCTTCCGACAGGTTTTTGAGTGTAGGTGCTGCTGTGCATGATCAAACCGTTGTGACTTCTGAGGATGAATTAAAGGCGATTATCTTTAAGCAGAAACCAGAGTCAGGATCGGATATGACACTTACCATGGGATCGGAAATTGACGTATGGATTACTCTTGATTCTACCAAAGTCCCATCATTCAAATCTAAAAGAGATACCCTTTCTATTAACCGATGATTTGGATCAGAAACATATTCTGTTTTTTTCTTTTGTTCGCCGGCTCAAAACTTGTGGCTCAAAGCCTGCAAGGACTCACGGAAAACCAGGTAATTAAACAGTACCTGGTTGACCATCCTGTTCACCTGAAGTCAGCGAAAAGCGGTCCGTTGTTAACCCTTCCCTTTTTTGAAGATTTTTCAACCTCAACCGTTATTCCTGATCCGAATAAGTGGTCTGACCGGTATGCCTTCATTAATAGTTCCTTTGCCACAGAGCCTATTTCAGTTGGAGTAGCCACACTGGATGCCATAGATGAAAATGGTGATGTTTACGCACTGACCAATTGGCCAGCATCATCGGACATGCTTACTTCGCAGAGTTTTGATCTTTCTTTATATTCGCAACCGGGCGATACCGTAAGGCTGAGTTTCTTTTATCAGGCGGGCGGTAAGGGAGAAGTACCCGAACTAAAAGACTCTCTGCTGCTTGAATTTTACTCTCCTGTCGAAAATCAATGGAATAGGACATGGTTCGCCATCCTTGATACGGCTTCCCTATTTCAACAAGTAATCCTTAAGGTACCTGAATCCTATTATCAAAGCGGTTTCCGCTTCAGGTTCAGAAATTATACCAGTATCTCAGCCAGCGAAGTTACCGGCGGTAAGGGCGCTTTGAGCAATGCCGATTGCTGGAACATCGACTATATCATGATGAATACCTTACCCGAATCTGCACACCGGTTCATTCCCGACATTGCCCTCATGGAGCCACCCAGGAATCTGATGGATTATTACGAAACCATACCCTGGTTACATCTTAATGAAGCTCAGAGTATTACCCGTAACTATATGCAGTATGTTATCCGCAACCTGCAAAAAAATGAAATTGTTAACCTGGGCAGAAGCTATTATACAAGAAATCTACAGACCGGATATACCGAATTTGCTGAAGAGTTTTTCGATAATTTTAGCGCTGAGGAAATTATTCGCAGAAATGACCCCTTTATTTCGCCCTTCACCCGAAACGATAATTCCAAAGAGGGAAATATAGAGGTAGGAGGCTTTATCATTACTCCAGAAGGTCAGTTCAAACAAAATGATACAGCCAAAACCGTCCTGCGTTTTAAAGATTACTACGCTTATGATGATGGTACTCCTGAATATGGATTTGGCATATCAGGGCCATCCATGGCTGGTGCATTGCTGGCGTACCGCTTCAGGATATATAAACCTGATACACTCAGGGCGTTGGATATGTTATTCAATAAAGCCCGCGACAATTTCAATGCCGGGCTGGGATTTCACCTATGTGTTTGGAATGATGACGGAGGAAAACCGGGTGAATTGATTTATCTTTCGTCTGAAGTATATACACCTGATCTCGGGTCAGAATTGCCTGGATTCAAACGCTATGTCCTAAATCCAGATGCAAGCCTTGTTGTAACCGATACCACTGTTTACGTTGGATGGAAGCAGGTTTCAGAAGAGTTTCTCAATCTTGGTTACGATGTAAATCGCAATAACGTCGACAGAACATTTGTAAATACATCGGGCGAATGGTTCAATCCTGGTAACAGTATCATCCCGGGATCTTTAATGATCAGGCCAGTCCTTGGCAGTAAAGAAGTTATTACCGGTGAGGTGGAAATCCCTGATACCCCATTGGATGTCGTACTATTTCCAAATCCTGTTTCAGAGATACTTTCGATAAGAGCAACCGGCATTGCGATAACCGGTATTTTAGTATATGATGTTTATGGCAGATTGGTATTGCAGCGCCTGGACAATTTAGATTACCTCGATGTTTCCGGGCTTCCATCAGGCTTTTACCAAGTGATATTAAATACTGATCAGGAAAGAAGCATCACCCGAAAAATCGTTGTAAGTCATTAATATAAAGGATGATGCAGGAAGAATTATTCGATCAATCGGAACTATATGAACATCACCGCATAGTAGCCGATAAGGGCCAGGGGTTGCTGCGAGTTGATAAATTCCTGTTCAACCGGATCGAAAATGTTTCTCGAAATAAAATACAAATTGCCGTTAAGGCAGGGAATGTTCTGGTAAATGGTAACGCAGTAAAACCCAATTACAGGGTTAAGCCGGGCGACCTGATCACTATAGTACTCCCCTATCCCCACCGTGAATATGAGATCCTCCCTGAGAATATCCCCATTCATATACTTTATGAAGATGAACACCTGATGGTAGTGAACAAAGAAGCCGGTATGGTTGTTCATCCCGGTCATGGTAATTATACCGGCACACTGGTAAACGCCCTTTGCTGGCATCTTAAGGATGTGCCACTTTTTCAGTCAGGCGAGATCAGGCCTGGCCTTGTGCACAGGATTGATAAAGAAACTTCGGGTATTCTGGTTGTTGCTAAAACTGAAATGGCACTAAACCGGCTGGCTAAACAATTTTTCGACCGGGCTACTAAAAGAACATACAATGCTGTTGTATGGGGAACTTTCGATCCTCCCGAAGGCACTATTACCGGAAATATTGGCCGCAATATCAGGGATCGGCTGAAAATGCAGGTATTCCCCGACGGGGAATCAGGGAAACCAGCTGTTACACACTACAAAATGCTTGAACAATTAGGGTATGTAAGTCTTATCGAGTGCAGGCTTGAGAGTGGCCGTACACATCAGATCAGAGTTCACATGGAGTACATTAAGCATCCCGTTTTTAACGATGAGCGCTACGGCGGGGACCAAATCCTGCGGGGTACTGTATTTACAAAATACCGGCAATTTGTCGAAAATTGCTTTAAACTTATCCCTCGTCATGCCCTTCATGCAAAATCATTAGGGTTCAGGCATCCGGAAACCGGTAAGGAAATGTTCTTTGACTCGGAATTACCGAGGATATGCAACTGCTTGTTGAAAAATGGCGAAAATATATTGCTGACCGAAATGTAACAGCCAATTAAAGCTCTTTATTCTAACCCGGCCCACCTGGTTTGGGTTGAGGATCAGGCTCTGGCTTTGGAGGTGGCGGATCAGGGACCCTGCTGCTAATCTCTTCCAACAATTTTAATTGATCTAACTTTTTCATAACTATACTTTTTCATGAATAATATCAAATTTAACTCATTTCCAAATTAAAACCAACAGCAATAATGTTTATTTTTAATGATATAATAATCGTCCCGCATGCATTTCCTCCCTTGTAATATGGAACGCCTGGCAATTTCTGTACTGATTGTTAGCTGTTGTATATATACCGCATCAGGCCAACCGGCCGGTTATGTAAACGGTAAGCATAGTACTGATTCAATTGTTAATAATTACTTAAGGAACTGTGATTTTGAAAAAGCATTACAATTTGCAAACCATTGCAGGAAGCAAGCCCTTTTCGACGACAAAGAGACCACCGGATGGCTTTTAAAAACATGTGAAATTTATCTGGCACAGGGCAACATAAATGCAGGGAAAGAAATGCTGGACGAGGCCGGACAAATAATTCAGCGACTTAAAGTTCCGGGACACCTGTTACAGTTTCAATATGCCTTGCAAAAAGGGAGGTATTTCCATTTTGTGAGCAGAAATAGTGAATCTTTGCAATGGCTTCGCCGCTCGGAATTTCATGCTAAGTATCTTGAAAAAGGATATTCCGGAGACATCACCAGATTATATGACGAACTTGGCTATGTCCTGTTTCGACTCAATAAGTATCCTGCATCTATCCGATATTACCAGCTTGCCATTGAAACCCAACCAGGCTACTTACCCTTGGACCTTAATGAAGTTACCTGTTTTAAAGCCAAAATGGCCAATGTCTGCTGGCTTAATCATGAAAAAGGCAGGTCGGAATTGTTATTTCGCAGTTGTATTGAATATCTGGATACAATTGAAAATCCCTTACACCCGTCATTGCTAGAGGTTTATCTTATTCTGAACGGATACCAGCTATCCTTTTATGATCTTTTCGAAATCACCAAAGATCTTCTGAGAAATGCAACAATCATTCTGGACAAGTCCTTTCCTTCAGATCACTTTCTGGCCGGCATCCTTTACACAGAGAAATCTGCTGACGAATATACCAGGACAGATTTTGAAAATGCGCTTCAATACAGTAAACGTGCACTTCAGATATTATCAAAATATTCATTTCTGGACCAGTACAAGTGGTTGAATTATCAAACAATGGCCCGGGCTTATTTTTGGCTTGAGCGTGACTATCAGAAAACAATAGTCTTTAGTAAACAAGCCATAGGTAGTCTGCAGGGTACCGGTTTATCTCCTGCTTATTTATATTATATGATAGGATTATCGTACAGTATGTTACAAAATAAGTCGCTGGCTATTGAAAACCTGAACAAGGTTATCTCTCTTGCCTCGGACAATAAGAAATACCCCGATAATTACGATTGTTCCAATGCCTACCAGGAATTGGGCAGTATTTTTTTCCTGGAAAATAAGCATGAAATAGGTCGCAGTTACCTGCTAAAATCGTTGGCATTTGCCAAAAGAATCTCTGAAAAGGGATATAGAATTAATGGTATTAACAGAGAATTGGGTAATTCTTACAGTATAACCGGAGATTACCGGCAGGCACTTGCATATATTCAACAGTCCATAATTGCTGGATGTAATATATTCAAGGATACATCTGTGTATTCAAATCCTTCATTGGAAGATATTGTACTGACCCACAACCTGATAAGTTGCTTGACATTCAAGGCCTATATATTGTACAAAAAATACGAAACGGAGAATAATTTGCTGAGTCATCTCACAAATGCTTTAGAATGCCAGGAACTGGCTGTTAAACTCATTGAAAAAAGAGTGATTGATATTGATGATGAGAATTCCGGATTGATAATAGCGGACCTTATAAAGACATCTTTGGATAACGCAGTAAGTTATGCCGTATTGCTTTATCTGAGAACGGGTGATAGGCAGTACGTTGAAAAAGCCTGGGAATATGCAGAGAAAAGCAAAATGCAGGTTTTATCGATTAATACCATGAAAAAAAACAATCTGATTTATTCCGGTTTACCAGACTCACTCATCAAAAAAGGGGAAAACCTGAATCATGAAATTCTTGAAATCGAAAACAAGATTACCCTGGATGAAAAAAATGGGAATACCTTCGGAATGAAGCAGGAGGCGCTTGAAAAACTGGCCTTTTTGTATGGCCGGCGTGATGAATTGTCAGTGCGTCTGGAAGAAAACTATCCTGCCTATAAACGTCTGAAATATAATTTTACGGTTGCAGGTATAGAACAAATTCAACAGGTCCTTGAAAAAGATCAGGTGATCGTCGAATACCAGTTATTGAATACGGAAATAATCACCTTTGTAATCACACAAAACGATTTGAGCATTCATTATCAGTTAATTGACAAACGAGTATCTGACAATATTGCCCACCTCAGAACGGCAGTTAGTTCAAATCCATTGCAGTCTGATCCGGATAATATTTTTCAGGCATTTTCAGAATCCTCTTATTATCTCTACACCAAACTTATTGAACCTATTTATGACAAAATAAAAAGTAAACGGCTTATTATCATTCCCCATAACCAGCTTACCCAACTGCCTTTTGAAGTCCTGATTAACAGGAAACCCGCGAGTAATAGCCCCCCCGATTATAAAACGCTCAGTTACCTGATCCGGGAGTTTCCGATTGCCTATGCCTATTCAGCTAATCTGTTAATTGACCTTAACCAGGGCAGAAAATTCGGTTCCGGCGCAGCCATATTTCTGCCAGATTATAATTCGTATAACGGAGAAAAGGATGGGGTAAGGTTATCCTTGCTGGAAGGTGCTGCTGCTGAAGCTTCTGTTGTTAAGAAGTTAACGTGGGGCAAGCTTTACAAGGGAAATATGGCCGATGAATCAACTTTTAAAGCGAGGGCAAGCAGGTATAGAATACTTCATATTGCTTCGCATTCTATTTTAGATGCTAAGGACCCTGGTTTATCATGCCTGGTTATGACAGCCCCTTCCGATTCCAATGAAGATGGCAATCTTTATTCCTACGAACTTTCACAGATGGAGCTGGATGCACAGCTGGTAGTATTAAGCGGATGCAACACAGGATACGGATTGTTGCGGAATAGTGAGGGTTTAATCAGTATTGCCCGAAGCTTTTTTTATACAGGTGTCCGATCAGTAGTCTATACTTTATGGCCCATAGCTGACCAGGCAGGATCTTACCTGATTAGTAATTTTTATCAGGGACTCCGTCACCGACAAACACTCGATATTGCCATGAGAAAGGCAAAGCTGAGTTATCTTGAAATGACTGACCCGGTTAAAGCGCATCCATTTTACTGGGCGGGCTATGCTATTGTTGGGAAAACAGATCCCGTGCCTTTAGCCAGACCTTACTTATGGGTTGAAATTCTTTCGTCCCTTGTAATACTAATATTGCTTTCATTCCTTTTATACAGGAAAGTCAAAACTTAAGTTTTTGTAGAATTAAACTTGCCTGCTCAGCATAATAACCCTTGCCGGCACTGATCTGTTGAAAGATTTCTGCTGCTTCTTCTTCATGATTACTATTGAGCAGGGACAGGGCCAAATACCAGTTTCGGTGTTCGTTAAACGGGCTATTCCAATCAACCGGAATATCTCTGAACGATCGGATAGCGCGCTCCATGTCATCGGTTTCCATACAGGTAAGCCCCCTGTAGAATAGGGCCAGGCAATTGTCATGATCATTGTCTGCTATTTCATTCAGCATTTTGAGGGCCTCTGAATAATGGCCCATATCATAACTCATAATGGCTTTGTCGAGGGCAGTTTCTTCAGCCTGTGCTGAACGGTATATAACGTCTGCATCATAAACAGAATAATACTTTTGATAGAGCTCTGCAGCTGACATGCCCTTAGACACAGTAAGTTTAAGAATAGCTCCCGCTATCGCCGCAAATATTAACATAGCCGCAATACAGAAAATAATACGATGTGAAACCGGACGATGCTTCTTCTCATGAGCCTGTAAAACTGAATCTGATGAATGAAAGTAGTCCCCACTGACCTTCCTGATCAGGTCATAAAACTCAGACAGGTTTGTATCCCTGATACTTTCATTGACCTCTTTATGCAACCTGATCATTTTACGGAAATTTGCATTCAGTTTAGCCCGATCCTCGACCGCCTGCCTTTCCTCATCCTTCAATGTACCTTCGAGGTACTGTTCAATTGTCCTTGTTGTTTCCATAACCCACTATTTCATGACCAAATTTGGCTTTAATACTGTCAATCAACCATGATTTACAACGATACCGTCTGTTCCTGGTATACTGTTCACTGCTATATCCCATTAGTTGAGTAATCTCCGCAATGGAATGACCCTCCATAAACAGACTTAATACTTTTTTGCAGTCGGAGGAGAGTTTATCAAAGTGCAGCCTGTACATTTTCAAACGCTCATTATATTCGCTTATTTCAATAATATCTGAACTTGTATCAATGAAATCCTCAAGATCGACTGACTTATAAGTTACCCATTTCCTTTTATTAAGCTCTTTCAACCATAAATACCGAGAAATGGAATAGAGATAAGTTGCCACGGAACAAGTGAGTTCGAAATTTCCTCCACGAACTTTCTGAAACAAAACCACCAGTGCGTCCTGAAAAAGATCCCTTGCATCTTCCTCGTTGCCATTGTTTGATAAAACAAAACGCCGAATGCTTTGATAAAACAAAACATAATACTCCCGGAGAACTTTTTCATCCTGGGTAGCCAGACCATTAAGAAGTTCAGCATCTGAAAATGTAATTGACCTCATCCGATGTTTAATACTTTGAGAAGTAAAAAAGTAACCCAACAATTTAAAAAAAAATGTCAGACATTGAACAAGTATACAAAAATTTAGCTTAAGAATGAATTTCTACTGTATAAAAATCCATATCATTAAAAAACATGCAGTGATTCAGAAAATAGAATCGTTCCCTTAATAAGGGCAGCTATCTGTAGGCATCAATGGGTGCACAGGAACAAATCAGGTTCCGGTCACCAAAGGCATCATCAACCCTGCTGACTGCAGGCCAGAACTTGTTCCGTTCACACCATTCATTAGGGAAAGCGGCTTGTTTCCTGGTATAGGGGTGGCTCCAGTTCTCCGAAGAAATCACCAGTTGTGTGTGAGGTGCATTTTTCAACAGATTATCCGTTTTATTGCCGCTGGCAATAACTGCCTCAATCTCTCCGTGAATAGATATCAAGGCTTCTGCAAACCGGTTGAGTTCATAGAGCGATTCACTTTCAGTGGGTTCTACCATCAAGGTACCATGCACGGGAAAAGAAAGGGTTGGCGCATGAAATCCATAATCCATAAGTCTTTTGGCAATATCGGTTTCAGTTACCTCAGAAACGGCTTTAAAAGCCCTGCAATCAAGGATCATTTCATGGCCTACGAAGCCGTTTTCTCCGGTATACAATACCTTGAAATAGTCTTTCAGGCATGCTGCCAGGTAATTGGCATTCAGAATAGCAATCTTAGTGGCATAGGTTAATCCCTCTTTCCCAAGCAGGCTGCAATAAGCATGTGAAATAGTCAGTATGCCGGCGCTTCCCCAGGGAGCAGATGCCACGGCAGTGATTCCCTGTACACCACCGGTTGCAGCAACAGTGTGTGTCGGCAGAAATTTCACCAAATGGCTGGCTACAACAATGGGGCCTACACCGGGTCCGCCACCACCATGGGGTATGGCAAAGGTTTTGTGCAAATTCAGATGGCAGACATCGGCCCTAATCTGGGCGGGATTAGTAAGACCAACCTGGGCATTCATATTTGCCCCATCCATGTACACTTGCCCTCCGTAGTGATGGATCAATGCAGACATCTCTTTAATGGCCGATTCAAAAACACCGTGGGTGGAGGGATACGTTACCATAAAAGCAGCCAGTTTGTCCTGATGAAGTTCAGCCTTGGCTTTTAAATCGGTTAATTCAATATTCCCGCTTTCATCGCAATTAACAACTACTACCTTCATGCCTGCCATGGCTGCACTGGCCGGATTGGTGCCATGTGCTGAAGCCGGAATCAATACCACGTCTTTGTGAGCTTCATTCCTGCTTTCAAGGTATTTTCTGATTACCAGTAAACCCGCATATTCCCCGGCAGCTCCCGAGTTTGGTTGGAATGACACTTCATCCAATCCGGTGATGATTTTCAGAAAGCCGGCCAGTTCATGAAAAATCTGGTGATAACCTTCAGCCTGGTCGAGCGGCACAAAAGGATGTATATTCCCAAATTCTGGCCAGCTCAGGGGAAGCATTTCCAATGCAGCATTCAGTTTCATGGTGCATGAACCTAGCGGGATCATTCCCTGTGCCAGAGAGAAATCCTTTCTTTCCAAGAGCTTTAGATAGCGCATCATTTCTGTTTCACACCGATATCGCCTAAACAATGTGAAATTCATAAAATTGTCTGTACGGAGAAACCTGCCGGGGATTCTGGCAGGGCCGATATTCGTTTCTGTAATCTTTCCCGTAAATTTTCTGACAGCTGCCGCAAAAACTTCAATAATCCTATTCAGGTCACCTATACCTGTGGTTTCATCAATACTGATCCCCACACTATTATCAGAATGATATCTGAAATTGATCTCTCTTTCAATAGCTATGGATCTAATTTCTTCAACCGAAATGCTTTTAGGCAGATTGATCCGTAATGTATCAAAAAAATCCTGGTTCGCCTCAATATACCCCAGTTCAATAAGTTTTTCGCGTAAAGCGCCCGTTTGTTGATGGATGCGTGAGGCTATTATTTTTAACCCATCAGGGCCATGGTATACGGCATACATACCGGCCATGCTTGCCAATAAAGCCTGAGCTGTACAAATATTCGAAGTAGCCCTTTCTCTCTTAATATGTTGTTCGCGGGTTTGAAGTGCCATGCGCAGGGCTGTTTTATTTTCCCGATCAACAGTCACACCTATGATCCGGCCTGGCATAAATCGTTTGTATAATTCGCGTGATGCAAAGTATGCAGCATGGGGACCGCCAAAGTTCATGGGAATTCCAAACCTTTGCGTAGAGCCAACCACCACATCCGCGCCCCAGTGACCCGGGGGAATAAGCAACACAAGACTCATAATATCAGCGACAACAGTAACCGGAATGTTACGGGAATGTGCAAGATCAACGAAAGCACGGTAATCCCTGATCTTTCCGTCGCCGGCTGGATACTGAACCAGAGCCCCGAATACACCTGTGAAGGTTTCCATTGCATTAAAATCCCCCGTAAAAACTTCAATACCCAGCATACCGGCACGGGTCATGATTACATCAAGAGTTTGCGGAAAAACATTCTGATCCACAAAAAAACGGTTGGCACCTTGGCTGACTGCTTCTTTTGGACGGGCGTTATACAACATGATCATGGCTTCTGCCGCAGCTGTGCCTTCATCGAGTAGTGAGGCATTGGCAATTTCCATTCCGGTGAGTTCCAGCACAACCGTCTGAAAATTTAAAAGCGCTTCGAGTCTTCCCTGCGAAATTTCTGCCTGGTAAGGTGTATAGGAAGTGTACCAACCCGGATTCTCAAGAATATTGCGCTGAATAACAGCAGGCATGATCGTTCCGTAGTACCCCATGCCAATATAGGTTTTATATAGTTTATTCCGGGAGGCAATATCACGGATACGATTGAAATAGTCCAATTCAACTATCCCTGGTTTCAGGGCCAGTTCCTCCTTCAGCCTGATGCCGGAAGGAATTGTTTTTTCAATCAATTCATCGAGTGAGCTTGTACCTATCTTTTCCAGCATTGCAGCAATTTCTTCCTGCCGGGGTCCGGTATGTCTGTAGGCAAAATGATCAATATTCATAGGGTAGCTTATCTAAGTATTAATTATATAATTTCATTTCAGGAAAGTTCCAATAAAATTGAGTTCATTGCTTATTTTAAAAAAGGATTTGTGTCATATTCGTGCCCGATTGTTGTATTTGGACCATGACCGGGCCAAACAGCTGTATCCTTTGGAAGAGTCATCAGCTTTTCACGGATGCCCCGGATCAGAAGGCTATAATTGCCTCCCAGCAGATCGGTCCGTCCAATGCTGCCCTTGAACAATACATCACCGCAAATCAGGAATTTATCAGAATTTGAATACAAAGCTATGCTTCCCGGGGAATGACCCGGAACATGCAGGATTTCCATTTTGGAATTGCCAAAGCAAAGTGCTTCTCCCTGGTTGAGAAATCCGTCGGGCATTGGAGACCTATCTACCCTAAATCCGAAAATACCTGCATATTTGTCTACATGCTTGAGCAAGGGCATATCATCTTCATGTATCAGTAATGGACATTGGTAGGTACTTTTAACCCAATCGTTCCCGAAAATATGATCGAAATGTCCGTGCGTATTGACTAAAAAAACAGGCTTCAGTAACTGACCAGTAATGAAGTTCTTCAATATGTTGCACTGTTCCTCTGTATTACAACCCGGGTCAACAATTATACATTCCCGTGTTTCATCATACAAAACAAATCCGTTTACCTCTAATTCATTAAATACGAAGTTCTTGATAGTGATCATTGCCTTCAGGTTGTAAAAATATTGACGTTGCAAGTTATTCTTTTCCACCTAACATCGGAACAAAAGTAAATAATCCATGTTCAGATCTCTTGAAATTCTTTTCTCCCTGCTTCTCGAAAAGGGTCATCACTTGTGAATTTCCTCCGCCGAGAGGGACAACAAGCCTGCCGTTGGGTTTTAGTTGTTCAAGAAGCGTTTCGGGGATCTCAGGCGCCGCAGCGGTGATCAGAATGCGGTCGAATGGGCCGTAAGTGGGTAATCCCTGGTAACCATCACCATAAAAGAAATGAAGGCGGTAGTGCAATGAGCTCAGCAGTGATTGAGATAACAGGTATAATTCCTTTTGCCTTTCAATGGTGTATACTTTGGCTCCCATTTCCACCAGAACTGCTGCCTGGTATCCTGAGCCAGTACCGACTTCGAGAACCTCATGCATGACATTCACCTCAAGCAGCTGGGTTTGAAAGGCTACCGTGTAAGGTTGCGAAATAGTCTGTCCTGCTCTTATCGGGAATGCCTGATCCCGGTATGCAAATTTAATGAACCCGCTATCCATAAATAAGTGTCGTGGAACTTTATTGATAGCTTCCAGTACCCTTTCGTCTGTGATTCCCTTTCGCCGGATTTCCTCTACTAATTTATTGCGCAGGCCTTTATGCTGAAAACTGTCCTCCATGATGCGAGTTATCTATGCAGTTGTTATCAACAAAAGTAGTTGATAAGTTAAATCTAAAAAATTTATCCCTTATTTCTAAATAATTTATGTTTGTGCAAATGCCGGATGAATGATTAATGTTGGAATTGTTGGCTCTTTTTCGGCTATCAAAAGGCATACAAATGCGTTAAGCAAAATTCAGGATATCCGGATAACCGGCCGCTGGATTTCCAGTGGAGTGCAGGATTCTGCTTTAGACACCGATACCGGAATATCTTGTTCTGAGCCTGACATAGTTCTTGAAAAAGTCGATGCACTGATCTTAACCGACGCCGGTAACTTTTGCAACCGTCTTGCAATAGCTGTATTAAGAAAAGCCCGACATCTTTTCCTTTACCCTTTAGTGGTTCGTTCAGTAAATGAAGCCAGTCAACTCATCAAACTGGCGCGTGAAGCCAATGTTATTCTCAAATGCGGCAGAACGGGCAATATTAGTATCCTGGGTTTAATAAAGGCCCTGCCCGATATTCACGGTATAAGCATGATTGAGCTTCAGCATTATAGTAAGATATCCGAAGCAGGTAAACCCTATAACATATCGGAAGCATTGCTCAGTGATATCGAAATAATAAACAACCTGATTCAAGCCAGGATAATTTCCATCAAGGCCAAGGGACTTTGTATGCTTTCTTCACAACCTGAGATCATTAATGCCCGACTTGAATTTGATAACGGGTGTGCTGTTAATTACAATTGCAATTTAGTGGCGGCACACAACGAGTTTATGATCACCATTGTGGTGAAGAACAAAATATTGAAATACAATTTCATTACCAATGAATTTACAGGATGGTACCTGCAGCGTACCATTAATCAAAGTGAAAGTCCTATCTTTGTAGAAAGTATTCATTTTGAGCAAACAGATCCTCTTTGGGTTGACTTGTCGGATTTCTTTAACCTGATTCATTCATGTCCGGCATTTCTTCCTATAAATGATAACGGTTTTGAATCCTATGTTCTGACCGACCGTATACTTGAAAAGGTAATGAAAACACTTGTCCAGTGTGTCTGACTTCCCAACATGCTGTATTTTTATTATTGAACCCGACTAAATGAACAGAAGACTGCAACGGCTGAAATACCTGGCTTCTGATTATATATCGGCTTTAGCTGGCTGGAGTGCTTTTTACTTTTACTGGAAGTTCTTACTCGATTTACCCCAGAGCGATATTGACGGACTGGCGCTGATAAATAGGTTATATACCATAGGATCGCTGATATTCCCCTTCTTCTGGCTTTTTATTTATTCCATTACAGGTTATTACAATGATGTATTTCGGAAATCAAGACTGTCAGAGCTCTGGCAAACATTTGGCAATACGTTGATCGGGTCGATATTTCTTTTTTTTGTATTCGATATTGACCGCATAGAATTATTTAGTAAGACGGGCGTTCCGTCACCCTATTTTAGTTTTTTTGCTTTTCACTTTGTAATTACTTATATCCCCAGGCTGATCATCACTACCGTTACCACCCATAAGGTACATCATGGCGAAATAGGATTTAGCACCTTGCTGATTGGAAGCAATTTAAAAGCTTTGGATGCGTGGCGTGAGGTCATCAGTCAGAAAAGAGGAAGCGGTAATTTGTTTATCGGATTTGTAAATGTAAATGACAAATCAAAGAATCTACTGGGTAACTATCTTCCACACCTGGGTAACATCAATGATATCCGCGGTATTATTTCAGAAAAGAAAGTGGAGGAGGTAATCATTGCCATTGAAACTTCAGAACATGACATGATCAATCGCATTATCAACAAGCTGATCGATTGCAATGTCGTAATTAAGGCCATACCCAGTTTATACGACATCCTTACCGGAAGAGTTAGAATGAACTCGATACTGGGCACGCCGCTGATATCTGTCTCACACAATCTGATGCCAGCCTGGCAAGAGAATATTAAGAGCTTTATCGATTACTTGTTAGCTGCTATTGCCTTAATCATTACCCTTCCACTGAGTATTTTTCTAGTCCTGGGTATCAAACTCACCTCCAAAGGTCCTGTGTTTTACAGTCATGAAAGGATTGGACGTTACGGAAAGCCTTTTATCATCTATAAATTCCGGTCGATGTACCTGGATTCAGAAAAGGACGGGCCCGGTCTCTCATCTAAAACCGATGAACGGATTACACCCTTCGGAAAATTCATGCGTAAAGCCAGGTTGGACGAAATTCCAAATTTCATTAATGTAGTAAAAGGTGATATGTCCCTGGTAGGTCCCAGGCCTGAACGCAAGCACTTCATCGATCAGATTGTGCAAATTGCTCCTCATTACCAGCACCTGCTTAAGATTAAACCCGGTATAACCTCATGGGGACAGGTGAAGTACGGTTATGCCGAGAATGTTGATCAAATGATTCATCGGCTCAAATATGATCTGATCTATCTCGACAATATGTCACTTTATGTTGACTTCAAGATTATTATTTATACAATTCTAACAATCATCAAGAGGAAGGGAATTTGAGGAAAGTGGAAACACCTGAATCGGCATATATTCTGTCCCTGCCGGTGTCAGTTTGCTTTCATAAAGGGTAATTTTATCGACCATTTGTTTTTGAATTTCCACTTCCTTATACAAGGTTATCAATTGAGAGAGCTGGTTCTGTTGCCGTATTTCCCTAACCCTACCCAGGGTTAGATGAGGTGAAAACGCCCTGTTTTCAGGTTCAAAACCGAAACCGGAAAGGCAACCGTCAAGTTCTTTTTTTATCATTCCTAATACAGGACAAGGATCACAACCTATCCAAATAACACGCGGTTCCCGAAGATTCTTAAACACACCGAATGAGCGAAGTGTAAGTTCAAAACCAGTTTTTCCTCTGACAATGTTCTCAATGCTTCGTACAATGTCAGCAAGTAATTCCTCCTCTGTATCGCCAAGAAAATTCAGCGTAATATGTAAATTATTGACCGGCACCCAGTTGATCCGTTCCAATCGCAACCTGTAACGGACCAGATCATAATCCTTTTTTAGTTTTGAAGTAGGCAAAATATCTGCGGCGATAAAGGTTCGTTTCATAGAATTATAGCTGCCCATTTTCAATCATAATCATAATATCATTCAGTACCTTATCTTCACCTTCCGCGTCAAATTCTGTTTTCAGATTTGATCCAAAGATTCGTGCAATGGCTTGCCAAAAGGCTGCCTGGAAGGAACCGCGCAGGTCTTTCACCACTTCGTAAGAGGTTTTATTGGTTTCCCGGTCAATCAGTTTGATGAGGATCCTGCCCTGGGTGACCGTGAGATTTTTAAGGTCCTCTTCATATTGTTTAAGGATATCCTCCTCTATCTGTCTGATATATTCCCGTTGTTCTTTCCCTGTTTTCAGGGTCTGCAGGTGGGCTGTCACTTCTCCGAATTTATCACCGGCAAGCTTAGCGAAAGGATATACCTTCTTAACATTGTAAATCAGTCTCCTGTATTGCCTCAGATCGCGTTTTGCCGCCGCACGTTTCCGGGGTTGAATAACGGCCTCTTCAATATTCGACATATAAATAGTATCCCCGTCCTGCACAACTGCATATACGGGATACCCTCCCAGCTCCATGCGGATGGTATCCTGGGAGTGAACCGGGAGTATAAACTCCGTAAGAATGCAGCATGCTATGATAAACTTTGGCATTATGCAGCCTAAAATAACAAAATATTGTCAAATCTGACAATTTGTTAAACGGATAAACCCCTCCATTGTTTTATGAATAAGCGCTAACAATCCTTATAAATTGCTATTTTTACAAAAAACAAAGCATGGACAAGACTGACAAGAAATACACGAACGGGGAGATCACGGTTTTCTGGCAGCCAAAAAAGTGTATTCATGCCACCACCTGTTATCGTGAACTAATCGAGGTGTTCAATCCCCGTAAAAGGCCCTGGGTGAACATGGATGGAGCACCTACAGATGAGATCATCCAGGTGGTTAAACTTTGTCCCACACAAGCACTTTCCTATCGATATAACAAGGATATTGATGCTGAAAGGCAAGCCGACAAAGACTCTGTATCGCAGGGGACCGATGCCGAAGCACGCGTGATGGAAGATGGTCCCTTGGTTATAAAAGGCAGTTTTGTTTTGTTTGACACCGATGGTAAGGAAATGCGGCATCTTAAGATGTCGTCGCTGTGCCGATGCGGTGTATCGAATGACCTCCCCTATTGTGACGGAACCCATCGCAAAATTGGTTATACCGGAAAATAATGGATGCTATGGAAAAAGAAGAATCTGCTCCCTATCAGCCCGCCGAGGTTAGAATACTGAAAGACGGCCCTATTATGATCAAAGGGGTTTTTAACTTCAGGGATACCTCCGGTAAGATAACCCGGGGCGAACAGGAAATTCATATTTGCCGATGCGGCGGGTCGGCATCCAAACCCTTTTGTGATGATACTCATAAAAAAATAGGTGTGGCCTACTAAACGTTTTTTTTAACCAGGTCAGCTGCATCTTGCAGCGAAATGGCTGAATAAACCTTTAAACCCGAATTATCAACCAGCGTTTTAGCTTCCTTGGCGTTGGTGCCCTGCAACCTGACGATTACCGGTACACGAACGGATCCCAGTGCTTTATAGGCATCCACCACACCCTGCGCAACCCTGTCACAGCGTACAATTCCGCCAAAAATATTGATGAGAATTGCTTTAACGCCCGGATCCTGAAGGATGATCCTGAAACCGGCCTCTACAGTTTGTGCATTGGCCGTACCGCCGACATCAAGGAAATTGGCAGGTTCACCACCCGATAATTTGATGATGTCCATGGTAGCCATGGCTAGTCCTGCGCCATTTACCATACAGCCGACATTTCCATTCAGTTTTATGAAATTGAGATTATGTTTGGAGGCTTCGGTTTCGGCAGGATCTTCTTCATTCAGATCGCGCATTTCCTCATAATCGGGATGTCTGAAAAGTGCATTATCATCGAGATTGACCTTGGCATCAGCTGCATAGATAAGATCGTCGGAAGTCTTCAAAAGCGGGTTAATTTCGAACAATGAAGCATCGCTTGCAATATAGGCATTATACAAAGCTGTTACAAACTTCGTCATTTCCTTAAGTGCTTTACCCTCAAGACCGAGGTTAAAACCGATCTTCCTGGCCTGGAACTGCTGAATACCCACGGCAGGATTAATTTCTTCCTTAAAGATCAGGTGGGGAGTTTTCTCGGCTACTGCTTCAATATCCATTCCCCCTTCGGTAGAATACATGATGATATTCCTGCCGGTGGAACGGTTGAGCAGAACACTCATATATAGCTCGCGGACAGGGCTGTTACCAGGATAATAAATATCCTGCTGTATCAATACTTTGCTCACCTTCTTGCCTTCGGGACCGGTTTGTGGTGTAATGAGCTGCATGCCTAAAATATTACCAGCATGTTTCTTTACCTCTTCCAGGTTGCGGGCCAATTTAACACCACCACCCTTGCCTCTTCCACCGGCATGGATCTGTGCTTTAACCACCCAACTGGTGGCTCCGGTCATTTCCTGCAGCTGTAACGCTGCTTTTTCTACCTGTTCCACATCATCGATCACAACTCCACTGGGAACGGAAACACCAAATCGGCTGAGGATAGCTTTCCCCTGGTATTCGTGTATATTCATTGTATTTAAAATATCATTAATTTCAGGCTACGAAAATATTTAATTTTTCTCATCTATTGCTATCATTGTAATTAATTCACCCAATCGGTTATGCAACCATGAAGAAACTGCTTAACGAGGAGCTGAAACGCAAAACACTCGAGGAATTCAAACAGGCCGGGAAATACCCGGTTATGATTGTACTCGACAATGTTCGAAGTTTGAACAATATAGGATCAATATTCCGCACGTGCGATGCATTCCTCATTGAAGGCATCTGCCTTTGCGGTATAACAGCAACGCCACCCCACAGGGAGATCAGCAAAACAGCTCTCGGGGCGACAGAGTCGGTCCATTGGCAATACTTCGAAGAAACCGTGGATGCCGTAAAGGCTTTAAGAAACCAGGAATACATAATTTTTGCGGTGGAACAAACCGTCCACGGCTGTCCGCTTCATGCCTTTGCTATTTCAATGGACAAAAAATACGCCCTGATATTCGGGCATGAAATAAAAGGTGTGGAACAGGAAGTAGTGGATATATGCGACGGGGCTATTGAAATACCGCAGCATGGTACCAAGCATTCGCTAAACATCGCTGTCAGTGCTGGGATAGTGCTTTGGGAATTTTTCAGGCACTATCAGAAACAAACACTAAATTAATTTCTATATATTATCATTCACTAGGATCATTAGCTGCGCCCGGCTGCTGCAATTGGTTTTATAATAAATCCGGCTGGTATGATCTTTTACGGTCTGCAAACTTATAAACAGTTTGTCGGCTATTTGCTGGTTGGAAAGGCCATTGCATATCTCCCGAACAATTTCTTTCTCTCTGGGTGAAATAACAAAGTTTTTACAAAGCGAATCCAATGTTATTTTGTTTTCCGACCCTGAAAGGAATACAGAAAGATCGGATTTGTATCTGATGAACATGGGGATGAATGCACCTCCAATAAAAAATATAAAAATGAAAACCAATGCGATATAGATATTCCCTTGATAATAAATGAGAACAACATTTTGAAGCAGCATGATGAACAACAATCCGAAAGCGATATTCTTCGTATCAACTTTACGAAGTATTGTTTTCTTTTTCTGACTGAACAGGAGATACCCAGCTCCTGTGATGGAATAAACAAAATTCAAAATAATAAAGCAATACTTGATTATCGTATAGGAATCCAATACAGAGAATTTTGAAAAAATATATCCAATACCCACTGCTGACAGTGTATTCCCTGACAGATACCAAAAAATAAATGAATTACGCGTCTTTCGTCCCGACAATTCTCTGGCAAGTTTTAACAACATCAGCCAGGTGAATACCACAAAAGGTGATCCGAGTAAAACCAATATATTAGTTGTTCTGCTCAGTATTTCCTTTGTTATGAATGGTGAAAGAAATGAAACCAGAATTACCTGACCCCAGATAGCATAAAAACCATAGGTGAAATAAAAGGTTTGGAGATACATGATGGTAGAAAAGAACTCAGTTTTATAAGTACTTCTCAACTTAGAGGATATTAAAATACTCCCCGATGCAATGGCTACAGACAGGATAAAAACCAGCGTGATAATATATTTTATCATACTTAAAAGTACAAATTATACCCAACAATTGGGCATGTAAAAATATATCGTACCAAAGTAGGGTCGTACATACTTTGGTAGGATTTTACAGCAAACACTACTTTGGTATGCAGTTATATAAATATCTGGTTATTACATTTGTCTCAGATTTTTCAAATAATTACTAAAACAAATGATATGGAGACAATTGAACAAGACAAACTGATTCCTTCCTTCGGAAATAGTTTTAACCATGGATGGAACGTAATGAAAAAGTATTTTCTGATTCTGTTTCTTGTAGTGCTGGTGCTCGGAATAGTAATGGGGCCAACTCAGATATTCAGATGGAACATTGATCCATCGCATCATGGCAATTGGGATTGGCATTTTCCTGACATCGGTATGATAGCACTGGGAATTTTTACCATCATTTTTGGGTTGTTCGCACTTGCATACGCATTTTTGATTATCCCTGTTTTTAAATATGGAGGGAAGATGATGTTTTTGCAGGCAGTAAGAGATATCCGTCCTGATTTCAATATGCTTGTAAATGGATTCAGGGAAAATTATCTGGGTATAGTTTTAGCTAACCTGCTTTGCGCGGCATTAATCATGCTTGGCACTATTGCGCTGGTTGTCCCGGGAATAATCATTGGGTGCCGTCTGGCCTTTGTGGGTTATCTGGTAATGGACAAAAAATTAGATCCTATCATGGCCGTGGAAGAGAGTTGGAAAATGACCAGAGGGTATGGATGGACCATATTCTCAATGGCCATTGTTTCGTTTTTTATCTATATTGCCGGATTATGTTTGTTATTTGTTGGGATATTCCCAGCATCAATATGGGTTAGTAGTTCGTTTGCCAGCCTATATGAAGCTGTTTTAATCGGGAAGAATGCGAAATAGTTATTCTTCAAAATTCGTAAAAAAAAAAGACGGCCATGTGGCCGTCTTTTTTTCATGTTATAGTTTTGCAATTACTGCAGCAGTTGTTTGAAAGCATCGTTAGTAGCGAATTTCAGGAATTCAGCATCTTTCAGGGCATAAGCCTTTACACTTGAATCGAGGCTGATAGCCTGACGCAGGTTGTTGATAACACCTTCAGCAACACCACCTCTTGCACTGGCAACAGCTTTCAGGTAATATACCCAGGCGTCTTTTACATCACCCATGGCATTCAAAGTGGCAATAGCCTTGTCATTGCTGCCATTGAGCATTTGAGCCAATCCGGCATTGAAGGAAGGTTTGTTGCCGAAATAGTTAACAGCGGCGGCATAGTCACCCTGTTTGATTTTAATGATACCCAGGTTGTAACTGGGAGCATCGCCGGCGCTCATAGCGCTTGTAAGTAATTCTTCAGCAGTTTTCAGATCACCTTCGGCCAGTGCAACAGCACCCAGGTTGGCTTTCACGGTAGCATTATTATCGATAGCCTTGGCAGCTTCCAAAACAGTCTTTGCATCAGCTACCTTACCTAGCTGCAGGTAAACATGACCCAAGTTGTTTTTTGCCCTGATACACTGCGGGAAACTTTCAGTAGCGGCCTTATAAATGGCTGCTTTTTCATTCAGGTTATTGGTAAGGGTAGCAGCATAAAGAATTTCTTCAAGATTCAGGGTCTTAGGATCGCTGAGTCCGAGTTTAAGCAACTCCTCGTCGGATTTACCTACATTATCAACATCAACGCTCATTACTGAACGGCGGAGTTGCGGCAATACTTCTTCAGCAATTTCTTTGTAAGCGGTAGAAATATTCTTGATTTCCTTTTCCCGTACAACAGGATCGGAATACATGGACAATACGCGCAGAATCAATTCCTTATCCTGGATACTTGATTTTTCCATCAGCGCTTTAAAACCGTCCCAGTCTTCGGGTGTGGTCATCATGCTGAGAAAACCCTGAGCTTCGGCTTCAGTGATTAGTTTGTCCTTCAAAGCTTTCTTGAAATACTTTTCAGCGGAAGTTTCACGGTTAGCGGAGAGTTTTTCGTTCAGTTCAACAGGACCGTCGGGTGAAGCATAAGCAGAAATCTTGGCATCTTTGATCTGTTTGTTAGGAGTAGCTTTAGCATCAGCAAGTTTTTGCTCAAAAGCAACTAACTCTTCTCCTTTAAGTTCGGATTTGCGAACATCAGCTTTATTGATAAGATAATGGATATCGGCTGTAAAACTTTCAGGGATAATCCGTTTGAAGTTATCGCTCATGGTGACAGTCTGGGGATCAACTTTAACCAGCGTTTCGGTTGCAACCACACCATCGGCAATTTTAACCGATCCAAATTCAACAGGATCTTTCTCCTTAATTCGGGCTGAATAATTTATGAAAAGCTCCGACTTCCTCAATTCGGGTTTATAAGGAATAGTGCCGGTATAAGAATAGCCGCCGCCAGCGTAAGGGATCACTTTGTTGTTGGCTTCTACTTTTTCGCCCTGCAGGGTAGTAGCCGGGTATTCAACTTGTCCGCCTTCGTATTTTAGCACCGGAGTGGCCACAACAACTGCTTTTTTATTAAAATACTTCTCGGGGAATTTTACATCACCAGATACTTTAACTTCGCCGGCTTGTGATACAAGCGGATTTGGTTTTACCTGGTATTCAACTGTAGGGGAATTGTCCCTCATTTTGGTGAGGCCTGCACAACCGCTTATCATAAAAGCGGCAAGAACAATAATGGTTAGGTAGTTCAGTTTAATTTTCTTCATGATTCAAAAGTTATTTGTTTTACAATTCTGAAAATAAGCTATGTAAGATTATGGTGTTTACAAACTTACGAAATGTTATTAGTTTTATAAAAGAAATTGCTCTCAAACTTTTCTATTTTTAAACAAAGTTAATAAAAATATACAATACTGTTAAATCCAAGGGCATTATAAAACGATCGTTTAATGCCTGCATCGTTATCAAAAACCGGGCCAAAAACCAATTATTTTGAAAATTGAATAAATTTTTTCCGAGGTGGTAAAGCTAAAAAGGCTGTCTCAAGATCTTTACAGACAGCCTCTTTAAAATAAATAGAAGGTACTGTTAATCCCTGTGATCACGGTGGCCTCTGTGGTCACGCCGGTCACGGCTGTCTCTTGAATCTCTTCTGCCCCTTGAGTCACCTCTCGGTTCCCGTGGTCTGTGAGCTGGTGGAACAAATCCTTCGGGAACGGGTAATAAGACTTTACGGGAAAGGCTCAGTTTTCCGCTTCTTGTATCTACATCAAGCAATTTCACCTCTACTTCATCGCCTTCTTTGAGCACATCTTCAACATTTTCTACCCGTTGCCAGTCGAGTTCGGAAATATGGAGCAAACCCTGCTTACCAGGCAATATCTCAACGAAAGCGCCAAAAGTTTGAATTCCTTTTACGATCCCCTTGTAAATCTTACCAGCTTCAGGTTGTTCTACTATGGAGTTGATGCGAGCTACTGCTGCATCAATGGAAGCTTTGTCGGCAGATGAGACATAAATCTCGCCTTTCCCGTCAATTTCTTCTATGTTAACCACAGCACCTGTTTTAGCCTGAATATCCTGTATAACCTTGCCTCCAGGTCCTATTACCGCGCCGATAAGCTCTTTGGGTATAGTAATTTGTACCATTCGGGGAACCTGAGGCTTATAATCAGCCCTGGGTTCGGGTATGGCTTCAACAAGTTTATCGAGAATATGCATTCTTCCCACGTGTGCCTGGGCCAGCGCCTTTTTAAGTATCTCGAAGGTAAGGCCTTCTACCTTGATGTCCATTTGTGTGGCTGTAATACCATTGCGGGTGCCTGCTACCTTGAAATCCATATCTCCAAGATGATCCTCGTCGCCAAGTATATCAGAAAGAATCGCAAATTTTCCCGATTTGGTATCGGTAATCAATCCCATAGCAATACCCGAAACGGGACGGAGCATCTTTACACCGGCATCCATTAATGCCATGGTTCCTGCACATACGGTAGCCATGGAGGAGGATCCGTTGGATTCCAGTATATCGGACACAACACGGATAGCGTAAACATTATCCGCAGGGATCATACGTTTCAGTGCACGGTACGCCAGGTTGCCATGACCTATCTCACGACGGCTGATGCCACGCGATGGCTTGGCCTCTCCGGTTGAGAATGGGGGAAAATTGTAATGCAGCACAAACTTCTCCTTGCCCTGAAACAACACTTCATCAATTTCTTTTTCATCAAGCTTGGTACCCAGTGTCACCGAGGTGAGTGCCTGGGTTTCGCCGCGTGTGAACAAGGCTGAACCATGAGCTGCCGGAAGATAGTCAACATCACACAATATAGGCCGTATTTCGGTAGTTTTGCGACCATCAACCCGAAGACCTTTTTGGAGAATAAGGTTGCGTACAGCTTCTTTTTCCACATCATGGAAGTAGCGGTTAACAAGTGATTCGTTAACTTCAGTGCCTTCAGGGAAGGAAGCAATAAAATCGGTTCTTACTTTCTCCAATGCGTCGTGCCTTTCATGCTTGCCCGAAGTGCTTTTTACGATTTGAAAATAGTTGTCATATCCTGCATCCCATATTTTCTTTTTGAGCTCTTCATCATGAACTTCGTGAGAATAAGTCCGTTTTTGACTTTTACCGGCTTCTTCCATCAATTCAAGCTGTGCCTTGCACTGTATTTTGATAGCTTCATGAGCTATTCTCAACGCTTCAAGCATTTCATCTTCCGAAACTTCGCTCATTTCGCCTTCTACCATAACTATGTTTTCGGTAGTAGCAGCGACCATAATGTCAATATCGGCTTTTCCGCGATCGGTGAACGAAGGATTGATTACAAACTTATCGTCGATACGTGCAACCCTGACTTCGGAAATAGGACCTTTAAAAGGAACATCCGAAACCATTAGGGCTGATGAAGCAGCCAGTCCGGCCAATGCATCGGGCATGGTGTCCTTATCGGCTGATATCAGCATCACATTCACGAATGTGTCTGCGTGATAATCTTCTGGGAAAAGAGGACGAAGGGCCCGGTCGATCAACCGTGAAATCAGTATTTCGTTGTCGCCCGGCCTTGATTCTCTTTTTAAGAATCCTCCGGGAAAACGACCAATGGCAGCAAATTTCTCCTTGTACTCCACCTGAAGGGGCAAATAATCACTGTCCGGTGCGCCTTCTTGGGCAGATACCACAGAGGCCAGCAACATCGTGTCACCCATCCTCACTACCACCGATCCGTCTGCCTGTTTTGCCAGCTTACCGGTTTCAATGGTAATGGTTCTTCCGTCATCAAGGGTAATTGTTTTTTGAAATGTCTTAAACATAATAAAATTGAATTAAATAAAATGATGGCCTGAACGGCCTTATATGAAAAGAAAAAGGCAATTTCAGAATTGCCCTTTTCTTTATTATTTACGTAGATTCAGTTCTTTTAAAATCGAACGATATCTTTCGATATCCCGGGTGCGGAGATAATCAAGAAGCCTTCTGCGCTTGCCAACTAACCTGAGAAGTGCACGCTGGGTTGAGAAATCTTTTTTACTGATTTTAAGATGCTCCGTAAGATGGTTGATCCTGTGTGTGAACAGGGCAATCTGACTCTCAGCTGCGCCGGTATTGGTTTCTGATTTACCAAATGATTTAAAAATCTCCTTTTTAATTTCCGTTGTTAAATACATAGGTCTTAATTAATTACACTACTTCAAAATTTGAGTTGCAAAAGTATCTATTTTTTTTTACATATCAATACTTTTACACAAAATTTTGCCCTTTCCTACTTTCCTTCCTTTGATTTCATTCTGCCGGCTTCTTTGAGGCATTTGTTCAGCATCCATTCGATCTGGCCGTTCACACTCCTGAATTCATCGGCGGCCCATTTTTCTATTCTTTTCATGGTTTCCGCATCAATCCTCAGAACAAATGGTTTCTTGTCTGCCATCTCTTATTGATGTAAAGTCCCTGTATTGATTACCGGCTCAACATGGCTGTCACCACAAAGCACCACAAGCAAATTACTTACCATGGCAGCCTTCCGCTCCTCATCAAGACTAATGATGCCCTTCTTTGAAAGCAATTGCAGTGCGCTTTCAACCATGCCAACGGCTCCTTCAACAATTTTAAACCTTGCGGCGACAGTGGCCGTAGCCTGCTGGCGACGCAGCATAGCCTGCGCAATCTCAGGGGCATAGGCCAAATAAGCAATACGGGCTTCAATCACTTCAAGACCCGCCATTTCAAGTCTTTCTGATATTTCCCTCTCAAGATTGTCATTTACTTGTTCAAAGTTGGAGCTAAGCGTAATGTCAGCCCGCTCGTCTTCAAAATGATCATACGGATAGGAGCCGGCGAGCTTCCGAACCGCAGAATCGGTCTGTATTTTTACAAAAATCTCATAATTATCGATCTCAAAAGCTGCCTTAAAAGTTTCCTTTACCTTCCACACCAGGATCACACTGATAAGCACCGGATTTCCGATCTTGTCATTGACCTTAATTTTGTCACTTTCGAAGTTTCTGGCCCTGAGGGAAATATCCGTCTTTTTGTATAAAGGGTTGACCCAAAAAAAACCATTTTGTTTAACACTTCCCCGATAAGCTCCAAAAAGCAATAATACTTTGGAGGCATTTGGATTTACAATGAAAAATCCGGGCCCGATAAAAGTAACACATAATGCCAGGGGAATAGTCAACCAGATAATCTCATAGATGCCGGTGATTACTGTTGCGGCAAGCAAGCAAAACCCAACTGCAAACATGGCATAGCCGTTAATAGGAACGATCGTTTTTTCTGTTTTCATGGATTTGATATTTAAATGATATTAATTTGATATCAAATATAAAAACAAGTTACTAATAAACAAAACAAAAACAGAAATATTTTTTGAGTTAATCAACAGTATTGATCATCTGTCTCCGGAAGTGATGATATTTGCACCTATCGAACATGCCAGGCAGCGTTTACGGCTGCAATAGGTGTTGACTAATTGAAGGATACCCTGGCTGTAAAATGCAGAGAATAGTTGAATTCCATATTGCTCCCAGCGGTCAGTTATCCGATTCTTTTCGGGAGGTAAGCGGTTAAGCCAGTCAAGTGCCCTTTCTTTTATTTCCTCCCTGTCATGCATTCTGCCATAGAGAAAAAGAAAGGGAACGACGGTATTAATAACTATATTATTAAAGGAGTCTGTTCCCAGTGTCTTGATTCTCCTGGGTGAAGCAGTTTCAAAGGTATAGTGCGAATCCCAGAAGAAAGATGTTTGTACGTCGAAATACGGATACAGATCGGTGATTTCCCGGCAGGCAAGTACCTCAGAAAAAAGTCCTTCGGTATTATTCAGAAGGGCAACTAACTGGGCTATCCGTATTGTTGGAAAATTCACTGGTCTCAGACGCAGGAATTTCCATAGGTGTTTTTCAACAGGCTTCAGGCTATACTTATACTTCAGATGCAGGTATTCTTTTCGCAGATCTGAATAGTAATCAGAAAATAATTTAGCTTCATCCAGAAAGCCTGCCTGCCCCATTAAAATTGCTTCAAGCTGAAATAGATTAGTCCTGTGGCGCGACAGATGCAACCAGGAAATGGATCTTGCCAACATTTCAAAGGGTATTGCATTAAGACCGAAGCCAAAGGAACGCGCCAGACTTATATAAAATGCCTCCTCCCAGTTATTTTTCAATTTGTCAAGCAATCCGGTGATGTATTGCGTTTTTTGCTGAAGCCTTTCCACTACAAGTGAATTCAGCCATAAGTCAAATAAAAAAGTATCAACCTGTTTTATTTTATTCTTACAGGGAAGCCCATCCTTGTGATTCAAAAGAAGCCGGTAGTTTTCGAAAAGCGCATGACTAAAATGAAGTTCGACACTGGGGATGATTTCACCGGAAGATCTTGTTACTGGTTGATTATGTTTATGGACAACATGGAGGATAACATTATCATACGCTTTATCACTCTGATGCCGGTGTTCAGTCCAGTCCGACGAGCGCAAATGAATTTCAACATTGCCTGCCCAGGTAGTATAACCAATTTTTATACGGGCATTGATGAAATCGGGTCCTGCGTCGGTGTTGTGCTCACCCAGAGCAATAACCTGAACTTCTTCACCGGTGTCGGTAATCATTCCGGCACGTTCAAAAAGACCATATTTCCAAATGAAATGTAGAAAATCTTCGGTCATCGCCTAACGTTTTCATCAAGGGATGAAAGTACAAAAAATTTATAATGTAAAACCCGAAATAATGAAACAACAATCAGTTAACTGCATGAATAAATCCACGTACCACATTCATTACTTCCAGGGGTTTGACACTTTTAATATCCTCTCCCTCCCTGGCAACAATGTGTATCGAATTTGGCCTTGCCATGGTCCACTTTATGATCCTGCTTTGAGGATGCTGATTGATCCACCCCCAGATCCCGATATAATTTACTTCACACATCTGTGCCAAATGGGAAGGGCCGCAATCATTGGCAATAGTAACAACTGATGCCTTCGCAATTTTAACAATATCTG
>Ga0315284_10000908_pt1 | contig 40751 bp, 21 predicted proteins | sample YL17G09_16_MG_FD_203696 | JGI IMG/M metagenome (GOLD analysis project Ga0315284, IMG submission 203696) | Sediment microbial communities from Yellowstone Lake, YNP, Wyoming, USA - YL17G09_16 | ecosystem: Environmental > Aquatic > Freshwater > Lake > Sediment | place: USA: Wyoming | collected...
GCCTTTGCTCCTCGCTTCCTTCAGACGCCGTCTCGCGGCGGCGCCCTTGCGTCTCGCTAGCCCTTCACCTCCATCAGGTTGGGTAGAGGACTTCCACCTCCAAGCGGTTGAGCATGCCCGGCACACCAAAAAAGGCCCGGGCCCCTCCCTCGCGGGGACCGGGCCTTTGTATCTTACTCTGCGATACTCGCTTCCGCGTGAACTCCCGTCTTAGAACGAGAACCTGGCGCCCATTCTCCAGGACCTTGCGCCGTAACGCGACGTCCACTTTTGATAACGGGGATCGGGCTCGTTCGAGGCGGCAAAGTCCTTCCAGTTCAGCGACTTGCTCAGGATCTGATCCTGCGTCCAGGTAATAGTTTTATAGTTGGGTCTGTCGTAGTAACCTTGAATCGTATCGGTGTCGGTGACGTTGAAAACCGTGGCGTTGAGGTTGATGGTGTACTTCTTGGCGATCCTCAGGTTGTACTCGAGATACATGTCTGCATAGAACGTGAACGGAAGACGCTTTCCGGTGCCGAAGTATCCTTCGGGGAAAAGATGCCGTAGTACTCTCTCTTGGCCTTGGGGCTCTCCCAGAACCTATCCTCGAATTTCCCGCCCTTGGACACTGGAAGCACCCAGCCCATGCCAGGGTTGGCGATGTAATACTGCTCGGATTCGCCGCCGAATGCATTCTTTTCGAGGATGCCGACGTCTTCGATCGTCTGGAGGAGGTGCTTATAGACGAGCCGGGCGCTGAAGGATATCTCTTCCGAAACCTTCTTTTCGGCGCCGAACGAGAACTCGCTCTGGGCGACGGGTTTCAGGTTAGGATCGGTCGTGTCCCAAGAGGTCGTCCGATCGTTCCACGGGGCCCTATGCGGGTTGATGCCGATGAGGTCCCTGGTCTTCATTTGGAAATCCTCTCTTCGGTTTATTTCTGGGTCCCAGATTCGGGGATCCAGACGGTCATCGACCCCTGCCCGCGGTTGGCCCAGGTATAGTAGGGAACGGCCGCAAAATCGACCGTCGCTTTCCCGCCGGCCGTTCCCTGTCCCTGCAAGACGGCCACGCCGCCGAGAAGAGATCCGCGATAGTCCGCCTTGATTTGGGAGGCGGCCGACAGCCCAAACTCCTTGATTTCGAAGGGATTATCCGCGCTTTCGAGACAGAATACGACCGGCCCGCGCATCAGGGCCACGCGCCCGCGGTTGGCCTCGACGGCGGCATGGGCTCGGACGCGGCGGACGGGCATGGGGAGATTCAGTTCGACGGCATCGCCCTTTTTCCATGTCCTTCGAATCCGGAGATATCCGCTCTTCAATTCCGGATTCGCGAGGGAACGACCGTTGACGGTGAGATTCGGGCGCACTCTGTCGCCCGTCGATGTGTCCGCAAAAACATAGAGATCACTCTTGACGGGTCCATCGCCAGCCCACCCCGGAATTCTCAGATTGAGGGTGAATTCGTCCGGCGTGACCGCTTCGACAGAGATCCTGACGTTGCCGTCCCAAGGATACCGGGTCGTTTGGATAAGCCGGATCGTGTTGTCTTTCCAGGGAATGTTGGCCGTGCTGCCGGCATAGAGGTTCACATAGATCCCATCCGGGTCCCGGGCATAGAGATAACCTCCAACCTGGGGAATCAAGCGGACGACATTGCTCGGGCAGCAGGCCGGATCAGACCACCTGTCCCGCCTCGCCTTTCCCGAGCTCGCCAGAGGATTTTGGTAGAAAAATAGGTCTCCCGACTGCGAGACGCCGGACAGAAATCCGTTGTAAAGGGCGAGTTCCAGAACATCGACATATTTTGCGTCGGCGCGCAGCAGGTTCATCCGGGAATTCCAAAAGATATTCGCCGCCGCGGCGCATGTTTCGCAATAGGCTTTGTCGTTGGGGAGATTGTAGGCCGTTCCGAAACCCTCGTCTCCGAACTGGGCCGTCCCGACGCCTCCGGTGATGTAGAGTTTGGCGCCCACAACGTTTTCCCAAAGGCGATCGAGCGCTTGGCCGTATCCGGCGCCGGCGCCGAGGCCGGAAACATCGGCCATGGCCGCGTATATGTATCCAGCCCGGACAGCATGCCCAGTCGCTTCGGTTTGTTCCGCGAGGGGCAAATGATCCTGGCGATATTTTCGGGTCGACCAGATGGATCGGCGGTTCGTGGGATCCACGGTGTTCTGCAGGACGGATTCCTCAGGAGTCAAGGCCCGATGTTCCCGTCCATGCGCGTATCCCCGTTCTCCGAGAAAAAACTCGGCCAGATCCAAGTAGCGTTTCTCACCGGTAGCCTGCCAGAGCTTGACCAAGGCCAATTCGATCTCCTGGTGGCCCGACACTTCATAGCGCTTGCCCGGACCAAAAATGGAGTCGATATGATCGGCGAATCTGATCGCGACATCCAGGAGCTTTCGCTTGCCCGTCGCGTCGCGATAGGCGACTCCGGCTTCGAACAGATGGCCGGCGCAATACAGCTCATGTTCCGTGGGCGCCATGGTCCATCTCGGGCCGTGGCTTCCGGTGATGAAATAGGTGTTGAGGTAGCCGTCCTTCTGCTGGGCCGCCGCGATCGCATCGATCACGCCGTCGATCAGAGCCTCGAGCTCCGGGTCGGGCTGGATCCTCAAGCTGTAGGCCGCGCCTTCAATGATCTTGTAGACATCCGAATCATAAGCGTGCGAGCCTTTATGTTCTCCCTGGATCAAGCCCGCCGCAATTTTAAAATTGGCGATATTGCCGGACTTTTCGCATTCCCGAAGGGCCGCCCTAAGACTGACTTTTTGGTTGACGGCGATCTTCGGCGACCAAAACGCATCTGTGATCCGGACTGCCGAATAGGGAACGGACTCGAGTTTCCTCAATTCCTGGCCTCGGACCCCGGCCGAAGCCAGAACGAGGATCAGCCCGATCACCGCTCGCAAGATTTTTTTCGCCCTCATGGCCTTCTCCCTTCATCGATCTTCGCGGCCCGATGCCGCACGCGGATTCGGATCAACGCGATTTTTCCCGATAAACATCCAGTTCATAAATCGACCAATGGTAGGTGGGATCCGCGCCGGTCTGCGTGATCCTGATATAGCGCGCGGTCTGAGCCTGAAAGGTGATGGTGGTGATTCCCAATTGCCCCGATCCCGTGGCGATGGGGTTTCCCCAGTGGATGCCGTCCCGGGAAAAGGAAACGGAATAGGTGTTGGGAGAATCCCACAAAGCCCAGGTGTTGTCGAGAACAATTTTGTAAAACGTCTCGTCCCGCGTCAGATCGACTTGGAACCATTGTCCGGGGTATTGTGTTTTCGTCATGTCGCGCCACCCGGTCCAATGATCGCCGTCGATAGCGTTGGCGGCCGAGATATCGATCGGGATTTTGGCTCCGCTGAAAAGAAATGTGCCGTCTTCGACCGAGGACGAAGCGATCCAGGATTTCTTTTCGAGCGGGATATCGTCCGCCGGCGGCGGCGGCAGCGGTTTTGGGGAGCTTGTCGGCAGCGTGCCCAAGCCGGTGAAAGTCCATGTCCCCGGGTTCGCATTGAATTTGATATAGGTGTCGTCCTCTCCGTTCCAGGAGATGCCTTTCGCTCCGCCGCGATAGACTCCGTTCCAAACGGTCGTCCCGTTGACCTTGATGGCATTCAGCTTTGAAAATGAACTCTTGGGAATGCCGACGATAGCTTGGGTGTTCGGGGGCGAAATCAAATCCAAAGAATATTCAGTGGCTGTTTTTTTGAGGTTGACCGTGACCCTGCCCTTGATGGAAGGAACAACGACCTTGATCGCGGTCAGAAACGCCTCTTTGGGCAACACATGGTACGTGCTCCACCCCGGAGCCTCCGGGGAAATGCCGGCGATGGTTTGGGAGAGATTGAGGACAGCGGGATTCCAGCCGTGATTGAGCGACGAGGCGGCGTCGAAGGCGTTGAGGCGTGTCGCCCACCACCGATCGTAATGTTCCCACAGGGTCGTGAAGCTGCAGGGGATCATGGTTTTATATCGATTGTACATTCGGAGCAAGGCGTAGTCCTGTTTTCCCATGGTGCACAGGGCCTCGAAGACCCACCGGTCGAAAAAGCAGCTGGCATTCGTCATTTTCGTCAGGACGTTGTCGTAGATCGCGGCCCATTTGGATCTGTCCGCCAGTCCGGCATTGACCACCATGGCATTCGCCCGGTCGTCCGGCGTGGAGACATTCGCCGACATATAACAATCCCCTTTCCAATATTTATCGTCGAACGTGCTTTTGATGGCGTCGAGCCTCGCCTCGATGACCTGGATATCCGCGTCATGCCCGGTCACCTGGGCCATCTTCTTCAATGTTTTCAGGTCAATGAAAAAAAAGCAGGTCTCGATGACAGGGATATCCTTGACTTCCTTTCCCCAATCGAACCATTGCCGGGCATTGCCGAATTGATAGGTTTCCAGAAGAAAAGTCTTGGTCGAGTCATAGACGGCCCTTATGGATTCCAGATCGCCGGTGTGCAGATAATAGAACCACAGGCCGTATTCGCCGAGAAATTCCAGGTGTTGACCCGGATAGAACTTGGGTTGGAGTTTCCTCAGAACCAGGTCTTTGCACAACCGATGGGAGGCCGTATCGAAAGCATAAAAGCACTGGTTCAGTTCAGGCGTCCCATCGCCCCAGAATCCGACCCTTTCCCGGTCGGGACAGTCGTAGAAATGGTCTCTCATACAGATATAGACGGTCCTGGCCGCTTTTTGCCAAAGGATATTGTAGTCGTTGTCGTTGCACTCGAACGAGCCGGCCAACGTCGTGTCGTATCCCGTTTCCCGGTACTTAACGGCCTTCACCGTCACGTCGGCAGGAATGGTATAGATAGCGCCCTCCCCGCTGACCCAATTTTTCGCTTCGTACGTTTGCTCGCCCGAAATGGTCATATATGTCTCCGTGGGCGTCAGATAGAGGACGAGCGGGTTGCTGGAGTTGAAGCGGATCACATGGCCCGCAGGGGCTTCAAGCTGAATCCAGGGTTGAAAATGGCAGTTATAGGGCATGCGGCAGACAAGCTTCCAGGCCGTATTCTCCGAATGCGGCAGGTCCTTGGAGAGGCCGATATAATTTTTCAATCCATAATCCTTCAAGCCTGCAAATGCCTCCGCGGAGGCTTGGCCCGCCTGCCTCAGAGCCGGACGTGGATCGGCCGGCGGAATCAGGGCGGGATTCATCGGCAATGCGGCAGCTGTGAGAACGATGAATGCGGCGAAGCAATTTTTCATAAGGAATCCTCTCTCTTTCGGCGAATCGGCCGGCGGCTGCTCCCATCAGGGGACAAGCCATAGCGATGACAGCGGGGCACATTCGAGATCATTGCCTTAGTGTGCCAGAAAAGCCATCGATTTGGCAACCTCCATGTTCAGCCTGGAATTGCAGAATTGACTCCGCCGCTTTTCCCTTTTATACTGGGGCCTATCGTGCACAGAGCGACCAGCAACCTGGAGTCCCGAATGGACTCCAGAAGATCCGTTCCGAGGAAAGGACAAGCCGCATGAAAAGACATGCCGCCAAAACGGCAACCGGAGCCGCCGTTTTGATCATCGCCCTGCTCTCTCTTGTCGCCATCGCGGCTGAATACGCCGCGCCGCCGATTAAGCTCGTGCCGGCCGAGGAGACCCTCAAGCGGGCGAAAGGGAACCTCCCCAAAATGATCCAAACCGAAGATCCCGCCTTCACCTCGTTCGCCGATCGTCTCTATGAGAAATGCCTGTTCGACAAGCTCTGGGAACCGATCCCGGCCGGTCTTCCCTACCGCTGGTTCTCGATCACGGGCAAGGACGACCAAGGCTACGGAAAATGCCAGCTTCTCTGGGACACGATGTTCATCCTCAATGCGTACGCCGCTTTGGACGACGACGCCCTGATCCGCGACGTCTTCGCGAATTATTGGTACACTGTCGATCACAACGTCGAGGCGCCCAAAGGATCATTTCGTTACGGAATGGTCCCCTGCACCCTGAACCCCGAGCTTCCGCCCGTCGGATATTCCCAAATACCCATCCTGGCTTGGGGATGCCTGATGGTCTATCGCCAGACAAACGACCGGACGCTCCTCGAGCAGAGTTTTCCCTATCTTCTGGCCTTCGACCATTGGTATTCCACAGAGCGCGACGTCGACGACGACGGCCTGATCGAGCTCGGAACTTATAAAGCTTCAAAGATCTCGAAGATGCTTCAGACGGCCAAGTACGAGTCTTTCGATTTCCACCCGGCCGTCGACGGCATGAAGCTCACCAGGCACCTCAAACGGGAATCCGGCGGAGAATGGTACGGCAACGTCGAAGGCGTGGATACTACGTGCGCCCTGCTGATCGGCGAACGCGCGCTCGTCGAGATCGCCCGGGAACTGGGCCGCGAAGACGTCGTGCGGTCCCTGGAGGCGACCATCGCCCGGCGCGTCGCTGCCATCCAAGCCAGGATGTGGGACCCCGCCACAAAATTTTTCTACAGCGTCGACCGCGATTCTCACGAGAAAATCATGGTCCGAACCATCCAGGCGTTCTGGACGCTTACGTGCGGCGCGGCCACGCCGGCGCAGGCCGAGGCTCTGGTTGGAGCTCTCAGGGACCCGAAGCAATGGTGGCCCGACTACCCCATTCCGACCGTGGCGATGGACGATCCCCGGTTCAAGGCGCGCGGATTCTGGCGGGGCGACATGTGGCCCCCGACGAATTATCTGATTTCCTTGGGCCTGATGAATTACAGCTATTTTGACGTCGCTCGCGAACTCGCCGATAGAATGTTGAAGCTGGTCGGGACCCGGGGCATCAACGAACGCTACAACGCCACGACGGGAGATCCGCTGGGCGCCATGGACTACTGCTGGACGGTCCTCGCCTGGAACATGGCCGTCCATGCCCGCTACGGCGTCCAGGACGACTATCGGACGATCCGCATTCCCGAGGGGGCCCGGGGACGCAAACTAAAGATCGGCAAGCTCGAACTGCACTATCCCGCGGACGATTCCGTTGAGCTGCGGACCGCGTTCGAGCGGCGGTTCAAAGTCATTGTTCCGGCGGGCGCCGGATCCGTCACGGTGACAGCCGACGGTACGCCGCTCCCTTCGGGCGATTTGAATTTCACCCATTCGGGAGTCGGTTTTACGGCCTTCCCCGGCAAGACGTATCGGGTCTCAAGACGCGCGCGGCCCTGCCCTGGTCCGGAGGCTAGAGCGCCGCGCGGGCCAGAGGCAATCCCCGCGCGGTGAGCGGCGCGGGCAGCGACACGTGCGGTGTCCGATTCGATCTATCTTTTACCACCCGGGGGGGTTTCGAGGACGGGATGGCGGACGCATGCTCAGCGCCGGCGCCACCGAGCCGCTGACTTTGAATGTTCCGGCGGAGACAAGGCCCTCGTCCCGCCAGGCCTTGAGAGCCGGCGGGCAAACTGCGGAGGAGAAAGAGGGCTAAAAAGAGACGACGATCCGATCAGGCCTTTTGACTTTTTCCTCGTCTCAGAGACACGGCCTGATCCGATGTCCCACGAAAGCAATGTTTTTTTTCGATATGAGCCCTCCCTTCATCTTCGAGTCACTTCAGGATCAACTCCAGCTGAACCTCCTGACCCGGAGGCAGCGACAGCCGGCGGCTTTTCGGATTTTCGGTATTTTGAACCGCCGCCTCGCCCTTCTTGACCGTCAAATTCTTGATCTCCCCGGGCGCGTCCAGGCTGATGTCCTGTTTTTTCTCGGATTTAAGAAAGACCTGGATCGTTTTGCCGTCCCAATGCAGGCGTTTGATTTCGATCTGACCGCGGCACCGTACGCCGTCGATGGTCCCGGAAGGCCAGGCGGCCGGCCGCGCGGGCAACAGCCGGATCTCTCCGAGCTCCGACGCGACAAGCATCTTGATGAGGACGGCCGGCAGGCCGCCGCTGATATCCATGTTGAACAGCTTCTTGGCGTTGTGGGTGGAGGCGAGGCTGCTGTACCAGTAGCGGTTGATAAGGGGCCCCAAGCAGCGATACGCCAGGTCCGCCTCTCCCAGGCTGGCGGACGCTTGCCCCAACTGCACCAGGCCGAAGGACATGAATCCGCCCTGCTTTTCCCAGTCGGACCAGTGGCGCTCGAGTTTTAGTTCGATGAGCCGTTTGAAGGCGGCCTGAAGCTTGGGACTTTTCGCAATCTCCTCCGGCATGCCGTCGAACAGCGCATAAAGCTGCGAGGTGTGGCGGTGGTCGTAATTGTCCTCCAGTTTGGGGGTCAGCCATTCCTTGACGGCCCCGTCTTCGTTGATCATATAGTCCGGCATCTTGGCCAGCATTTTTTCCCAAAGGGGGATCTTGTCCAGGTTGAGGTTTAATTCGCGCGAGGCAGCGATCGTGTTGCCCAGGAGCTCCTTGGCAGCCGCAACGTCCATGGTGGCGTTGAAGGTCATCTGGGACTTGGTATTCTTCGGAGCGTTCTCCGGCGACTGGGTCGGGCTGAAGACGTAGCGGCCGTCCGGACCTTCATACAGATAATCCTCGAAAAAGAGGGCGGCCTTTTCCATGAACGGCAAGGCATGCTGGGCCAGGAACGTCCGATCGCCGGTGTACAGATAATAGTCGTAGAAGAAATGCGCCGCCCAGGCCGCCCCGGCCACCCAGAACTGGCCTGGGAACCGCACGGCGAAGGCGTTATTGAAACCGTTGGTGGTCGAGCGTGAAGGCAGCTCGATCCCCCGCGCGCCGAAAATCCGCTGGGCGTTGACCTCGAGATAGGGGACCAGCCACTCCATGTAGGACGTATAGGCCAGCATGAGCTCGGGCATATTGGCCATGAGCAGGCTGGAGATGGCCGAAGGGACGTTCCCGTTGTGGGTGAAATCGCTGGCCCAGGGGGGATCATAGGTCCCGGCCCAGACGCCCTGCAGCGTCGGGGGCAGATCGCTCGTGCTAGAAATGATGTTGTAGCGGCCGGCGTCGAAGACCTTTTCGATGAGCGCCCTCGACGGCAGAGCGTCGGTCGTTTTTGCCAACAACTGTTCCGAGGTCAGCTTGTGGTCGGCGCCGCCCCCGAGGTCTAGGAGCATCCGGCCGAAGAGCTCACCGTGGATCTTTTCATGCCGCTTGAGCAGGCTCGCGTAGTCCGCCGGAATCTTGCCCAGGGTGGATTTCATCTGATCGATCTTGCTTTTTTCGAATTCGGCGAGGACGACGATATCAATGAAGACTAGAATCTCGTCCGCCCCCGTGACGGCGACCGCCTGCCCGTCGGCCGCGGCGGTGCCGTTCCGGGCGATGACGCGGGCTACTCCTTCGAGGCCCTGGATGCTGCCCGGATACGCATTGACGAATCCGTTCCGGTAGGTCAGGGAGGAAGAATCGGCGGTCGTGGTCACATTGTTGATGTTCGCCTTGAACCGTTTATTCTCGGGCTCCCGAGGTTGCAGCTCGAGCCGACAGCTTACCGTTCCCCGGCCCGGACCTGTGATGGAAAGGACGGCAAGGCCATCGGCCCGGGAGACGAACAGCTTGCGTTCGAAAACGCCCCGTCCGTCGGCCCAATGGACGGTCGTTTCGCCGGTCTGGAAATTCGTGGATCGCATGTAATCCGTGACGCTGCCCTCCGCGCTCATCTTGATCCGGAGATCAAAGGCCGGCATGAGCGGATCGGGGTAGCGAAAACCCTTCTGCTCGGAGAGGCTGACGGCCAGCTGACTCGCCTGATCGTACAGCCCGCGGTCGATCAACCTCCGAATCTCGAACAATCTCGTGGCGGTCAGTGGCGGCAGGAGCGGGGCCCGCTCCGGCACGAACATGCGTTTATGGCTGAACACGATGGCCTCATCGAGGGGACGGCTCAGGACGCTGGCCCCGATGGTGCCGTTCCCGCTGAGCAGCCCCTGTTCCCAGGTTTCCGCCGGCTCAGAACTGATGAAACCGCGTTCGGGAACAAGCAGCTTCCGGGAAACCTGCCCGGAGGCATCCGCGAAGGCGAAGGATCGGGTCGCGGAATTGTCCGCCCGCCCCACCGTCAGAAAAATAAGGCTCAAGACGGCAACATAGGGAATCGGATTTTTCATGTCGGCTGATCTCCTCCTTACAGAGACAGAGCGCGACCGTGTCGAGGAAGAGGTGCGGACGTTGATTTACTTTGCAACTCCTCTCGGTCATGATCGACTTCATACCCTTACAAGCTAAATCTATCTTCGAATAAAGGTAAGAATTTCCGGGACGATCTCCTCCCTGATTATCGACCGCCGGGAGGCAAATTGGCCTTGAGGTACGATGTCAGAAGATTGTAGAGATGCATCGTCGTCCCCCGCCCTTCCGAGATGCCGTGGGACCGGTTCGGATACGACATCATCGTGAACGGCTTTCCGTTGGCGATGAGCTCGTTGACGAGCATCTCAAAGCTTTGATAATGGACGTTGTCGTCGCCCGTCCCATGGACGATGAGGAGGTTGCCTTTCAGGTTCTTGGCGAAGTTGATGGGCGAACCGTTCTTGTATCCGTCCTTATTGTCCTGGGGAAGGCCCATGAACCGCTCCTGGTAGATCGTATCGTAGAGCTTCTGATCGGAGACGAAGGCCACGGCCATGCCGGTCTTATAGAGGTCCGGATAGCGGAAGATCGCATTGAGGGTCATCTGTCCGCCTCCGCTCCAACCCCAGGATCCGACCCGTTCGGCGTCGATAAAGGGCCAGGAGGCGATGGCCGCCCGGGCCGCCGCGGCCTGATCGGCCGAGGCCAGGATGCCGATCTGGCGGTAGACACTCTTGCGCCAGGCGCGGCCGCGCGGGGCGGGCGTGCCGCGGTTGTCGAAACTGGCGACGACATAGCCTTGCTGGGCGAGCATCAGGTGCCAGAGATAGCCGTTTCCTCCCCAGCTATCCTGCACGGTCTGGCCGGCAGGTTCGCCGTAGACATAAACCAAGAGAGGATACTTCTTCGACGGATCAAAGCCGGGCGGAAGGATGCGCCAGGAATCCACCGTGACGCCGACGCCGATGTCGAGCTTCGTATACTCCACGCGGTTCCGCCGGATCGCCTCGACCTTAGCCCGCAACGCGGCGTTGGCCGCGAGGGGACGGACCGCCTCTCCGCCCGGCAGGCGGACAAGTTCGGTCACGGGGGGGGTGTCGAGGGTCGCGAACGTGTGGAACGCCCAGCGGGCCGTGGGCGAGATGTCGTAGCGGTGGACGCCCGTCTGCCCGGGAGGGCCAACCCGCTCCGGCTTGCCCTGCCCGTCCATGCGGACGCGGTACTCGAACCGCTTGGTCGCATCCTCGGGAGAGGCGGTCACGTAGAGCAGTCCGTTCTTCTCGTCGATGGCGTCGACGCTCATGACATCATACTCGCCCGGGGTCATGAGCCTGACGTCTTTTCCATCCCGCGAAACGTAGTAGGCGTGGCGCCAGCCGTCGCGCTCGCTCAGCCAAAACAGGCCCTTCCCCCCTTCCAGCCAAGCGAACCTCGCCATGTCGTCGAGCCAGGCTTCGTCCTTGTCGATATACATCGTCCGGATGTCGCCCGTGGCCGCATCGCCGAGCTGGACGCGGTTCGTGTTCTGGAGCCGGTTGAGCTGCTGGAAGACCACCTCCTTGGAGTTGCCGGCCCAATCGATGAGGGAGATATAGATGTCGCGCGGATCCCCCGGAGCCTTCATCCAGACGACGGGCCCGCCCGCCGCGGGGACGACGCCCACCCGGACGGCCGAATTCGGCTGCCCGGCTTTGGGGTGTTTGAAGGCGATCGTCTTGGGATAGAGGAAATCGGTGTTGTTGATCATCGTGAAAACGGGAACGCCGCTGGTGTCGAATTGCCAGAAGGCGATGGACCGGCTGTCCGGGCTCCAGCGGAACCCGTCGCGGATGCCGAACTCCTCCTCGTTGACCCAGTCCGACGTCCCGTTGATGACGTCCTCCCCCCCGTCGAAGGTCAACTGCCGGACTGCTCCTCCGGCCAGGTCCTCGACGTAGATGTTGTTCTTCACCACGTAAGCGGCCAGGCGGCCGTCGGGCGAAAGCTTGGCGAACATGAGGGTTGACGGCTCGAAGCCCGGGCCCAGCTTGCGGAGCTTCCCGGAGGCCAGATCGTAGGTCCAGAAATCGCCGCGCGTGTTCTGCCGCCAGACGCGCTTGGAGTTGGTGAAGACGATCAGAACCTTGCCGTCTGGAGACCAAGCATAGTCCTCGATGGACAGCGGGGCGGAAGCGCCCGGCGGTACCAGCTTGGCCGCCGAAACGAGGACCTCACGCCGGCCCGTTTCGGCCCGATAGAGAACCAGGTCGCGGCCGCCCTGAACATCGGCATTCGGCTCTACGGTCGTGTAGGACTCCCCGTCCCGCATCCAGCGGGCCGGGCCGAAGCGCTCAGCGGCGAACTCGCGGGAGCCGTAGATTCGTTCGAGGGTGAGGAGGCCGGGGTCGGCGCGCTTGTCCTGGGCCACTGACAATCCGGAAAAAAAGAAAAGGGCAAAGGCGAGGAGTCCGGAAATCTTATTTTTTTTCATACGATTGTCCTCCTTGTCTGGTTCGAAATTCAAAAAATAATCCATATTTCGAGAGGGTCTCGCAATCGAGAGCCATCCCCCGTCCTCATTTCTGGAAGACGGCGATCTCGGCCAGACCCGCGTTCCGCGTTTCCTTGGATACCGTGTCTACCGCGAACACGATCCAGGAGACCTGTTTGGCCGGAAAGGCAACCTCCCGGGCGGATCTCGCGTCGTTCGGAAGGGCTCCCACCTTGACGGCGCTCCCATCGCTGAACGTGAGCACGGCCGAAGTGATCTGGTCTTTCGGGTTCGGCGGATCGAAAAGCCAGACGCGACCCACGGTTTGGGGGGAATCCCAGCTGAGGCGGAGCATGGCGGTCTCCCGCTCCCCGAGACTCACCCACGCATGGGAGTTGATCTGGTCCGTGAGATCGACGATCCCGTCCACGGCCCCTTCCCCGAAGTATTCGATCAATTCGGTGAACGGCTTGTTCTTTTTGTGGACCGAGGAGACGTTGACCCGAGCCCGGAGGGCGATGTTCGCCTCGCTCTTGAGCGCGTCGGCCGGAGCCTTGCCCGCGCCGGCCGCGAGGGCGGCCGCCTCCGCCGGGTTGAGGAGCTTGACCTCCTGCAGCGTCCAGGCGTAGCGGCTCCCGATGGGATCGGCCACGGTCCGGTTGCCGAAGTAGCTCTTGTGGAAATTCGCCGAATAGCTGAGCCAGACGCTCCGGCCGTCGGCGCCGATGAATTTCGAGGGGAACGTCAGGAAATAACCCTGGCGCCCAAATTCGGCCATGAACGTGATGAGGCGGTAGGGGCCGGTGATGTCGTCGGCCTCGAGCAGATAGGAATTCATGTCCTCGACACCCGGCCAGCCGTCGGTGACGCACATCAGATATTTCCTGAGGGGGGGGTCATAGGTGATAGTCGTGCAGCCCATCCGGTGGGCCCAGGCCGCGAGCGGCTTGATGTCGGCGAAATTCCGCGACCAGACGGGCTTCCCGTCCGGGCCGCGGCCGGCGTAGAATTCCCAGGCCGCAAGGTCGTTGATGGTCCGGGGACTCGGCGTCACGCGGGCCAGATAGGCGGCGTCGCCCGAGATCCAGCTGTTGCCCGCAATCCGCGGCACCGGGTCGTTCTCGAGGTAGCCATGGCCGACGAGATAGGCCTTCCCGTCCGGGGAATGCTCCATGTTCTTCCCGAAATCGACGAAATGGGGCGTCCCCATTTTCACCTGCCGCCCGCCTTTCCCCGATTCCGGGAAGAGCGGCTTTTCGGGCGAAAGGGGGCTCTCGATCCAGGTCCGGCCGTAGTCCTTGGAGATGCGGAACCCGGGCACCGGACCGCAGATGGCCCAGCTGTATTGATCCCGATACTCGGGCTTGGACAGGTCGAAGTCGACGCAGTACGTGCCGTAATACCAGATCCCGTTATCGACGAGATTGGCACTCGGATACCGGCCTCCATAGGGTTCGGCCGAAGCGGCCTCCGACCCCAGGGACGTGACCGTCAGGCGCAAGGGATCGTCGCCGACGATCCGGGCGTTGCCCGTTCGCGCCCTCTTACCGTTGGAGTGGACGCTCTCCTCCCCGATTTCGCCGTCGGTCCAGCCGCTGTACATGTTTCCGTCGGGCGCCCAGGACGGATACCAGGTGTCGGCGTCCGTGTAGGCGATGTAGTTCCGGGTGAAGGCGATCGCGACGATGTCCTTGGAGGGCTCGAAGGGGCAGCCTTCAGGGACCTCGGATTTCCAGACGTGCGCCGGCCAGGGCTGCGAAACATAGGGCACGGTCACGTCCTTGACCCGCGCCCCGCATCCGGCGAGAAGACCGATGATCAGGCTCAGGATGACCAGGGGGGCTCGGTATTTCATGAGGACTCCTTTGACGATGCGGCATGGGCCTCGAGCTCGGGAAACCGCCGGACGATCAGGTCCTGCTCGTCCGGCAGGAGCGCGTCCAGGGGGACCGGCGCGTCCTGGGGGCGCGTCCGCTTCTGATTGATCCGGCCCATCAGGCTCCAGCGCCGCGTCGCGCCGGCTGGCTCGCAGGCCGGAACGTTATAGCGGGTGAAATCGATGACCCGCTCCTTCTCCTTCGCTTTCCAGTCCCGCTCGAAGGCGAGGCGAAATTCTTTGCACATGAACCACCGGACGTCGAGCTGGCGGTCGGATCCCCCGATCCCCGTCCCCCGCTGGGCGAAGCGATAGCGCCAGCCCTCGTTGTCCTTGTGCTGCGCGCGGAAGGCGTTTCCGAAATCGCCCAGGGTCAGGCATTCGGCTCCGGGCCAGCGCTCGCGAATCCGCATCGCCCAGCGCGTCAGGACGTCCAGGTTCCCGATCTGGGGGACGAGAGAAATCTCCCAGCAGTTTGTCACCCAGGCCCAGCCGTTGAGCTTGAAGCCCGCGTCGAAATGGGCGGCCGTCGTCTCGACCATCTGGGCCAGTCCGACCTCCGGACCGAACCAGCCGATCGTCTCAATTGGCCCCACGCCCAGGCGGCTGTTCCGGTTTTTCGCCCAATCTAGGCCTTCGCGCCGAGCGGCGATGAAATCGCAGGTCCAGCCGTCCAGGCAGACGGCATCGACAAAATCGCCGCGGCCCTGGGCCGGCTTGCAGAAATGTTCGGTCGAGGGGTAGTAGGGATAGCAGACCGACCCGTCGCCGTCCTGGTTGTCGATGGCGTATTGGCTCCAGATGCTGCCCTGGCAGACGTGGATCCCTTCCTCTTCGGCCAGGAATTTCTGGTTGGCCGCGGCCAGGAAGCCGGCGATCACGCTCTTGGGGCGGAAGCCTCCGCCCAGGATCTCGGACACGCGGGCCAAGCCTTCATGGAGGTCCCTGTTGACCTGCTCTCGCGTATTGTAGGCGTTGGCGAAATAGGCGCCGGGGATGAACGTCACATCGTCGCCGTACGCGCCATGGAACCGGGCAACGAGGGCCCGGATGCGGTGATAATTTTCGCGCTTGTCGAAGAGAGCCCGCCAGCTGAACGCCCAGGTCATCGGCGCGCCGGGCCATCCGGCGGCGAGGGCGGCGCGGAGGGCCTCGACGTTCTCGGGCGTGTGACGGTCGGCTTCGTCGAATCCCTCGTCGCGCGTTCGCGAGACCTCGATCTGGTTCACCCGGACGATCGAATTGAGCGTCAGGATCCTCCGGCCGTCGAGCGGGCCGCGGACGGCCGGGATCGCCGGGGCGCCGGGACCGGATCCGAATTCCCGAAGCGCCCCGGCTCCGAGGACGCCGGCCCCGGCAGCCTTCAGGAATCCCCGCCTGTCCATCGTCCGAGCTACTTCGCCGCCGCGAGGATGTACGTCCCGCCCGGCGCCGTCTTGAACTCGACGACGCCGCTCTCGGGCTTCCCGGCCGCGACGGCCTTCCCTTGGAACGTGATCGTCACCGGCACGGCCGACCGCACCCGGCAGACATTGCCGAGCTTGGACATCAGGGTCGCCCGGTCGAGACGGCCGTTCGTCCATTCCAACCCGACTTCGAAACCGCCCCGGGCCACGAGACCCGAAACCTCGCCCGTCGTCCAGGACGCGGGCAGGGCCGGCAGGAGATTCAGTTCGTTATCGTGCGATTGAAGCATCATCTCAGCGATGGCCGCCGCGAAGCCAAATGCGCCGTCCACCTGCATGGCCCTTGAGCATATCGAGAAGAGGCTGGTGGTCGTGTAGTTGTGCATTGCGAACGTAAAATTCTCCATGGCTTTGGCCGCATTTCCCAGCCGGGCCCAACAGGCTGCTTTCCAGGCCGAGGCCCAGCCGTTGCCGGTGAGACCGCGCTGCTCGAGAACGACCTTGCTCGCCTCGGCAAACCGGGGCGTGCGGCGGGCCGAGATCTGGTTGCCCGGGAAAAGGCCCCAGAGGTGGGAGATGTGGCGATGGCTTTTTTCCGTTTCGTCCCAGTCTTCGAGCCATTCCTGGAGGTTCCCTTTTCGGCCGATCTGCATCGGCGCGAGCTTCGCTTTCGTTTCAAGGACCTTCTTTTTCAGGTCCGGATCCAGGCCGAGAATATCCGCCGCGGCGGCGACGTCGCCGAAGAGATCATTGAGGATCTGCATGTCGATCGTCGAGCCCACACAGATGGAGGTCGTCGTGATGAACGTCGTGATCTCGTCGAAGAATCGGGGGTTCTGGGGACGGGCCGGAAAATTCTCGGGCGAGGTCGAAGGGTTGGTCACCAGCCAACCGTACTTGGGATGCGGGACAAGGAAATCCAGGAAAAACTCCGCGCTCCCCTTCAGAATCGGATAGTATTCCCGTAGGAACGCCTTGTCGCCGGTGTAGAGATAATGTTCCCAAATATGGGTGGCCAGCCAGGCTCCGCCCGCCGTGAAGGTGCCCCAGCTCGCCCCGTCCATCGGCGCGGCCACGCGCCAGAGGTCGGTGTTCTGGTGGAAGACCCAGCCGCGCGCTCCGTAGTTCTCGCGCGCTACCTGACTCCCCTGGTCGGTCAGCTCCCTGATCATGGCGAAGAGCGGCTCGGCGCACTCGCTCAAGTTCCCGACTTCGGCCGGCCAATAGTTCATCTCGGCATTGATGTTGGTCGTGTATTTGGAATCCCACATCGGATTCTGGTCTTTGTTCCAGATGCCCTGCAGGTTCGCCGGCTGCGTGCCCGGCCGAGACGACGAGATCAGCAAATACCGGCCGAACTGGAAGACAAGGGCCGCGAGCGCGGGATCGTTCGCCCCGTCGAACGCCTTTAGCCGCTCGTCGGTCGGGAGGTTGGAATTCGGGGTCGCCGGAAAATTCACTGCGATGCGTCGGAACAACCGCTGGTGCTCCTTGATGTGGTCAGCCTTCACGGCCTCGTAGCCTTTCCCCTCCACAGCCCTCATCACCGACTCGACTCGGGCGACGGGATCGGCGCTCACGTCTTTGTAGCTGACGAAATTCGTCGCCGCGGCAATGAAGAGGGTCACGGCATCGGCGCCGGCGACAACGAGCTCATCGTCGACGACCCTGACCTCGCCGCCCTCGGCCTTGGCCCTGAGGCGGGCCTGGTAGCGCAGCTTCCCTTCGACACCCATGTAATCGGCGGACTTGCCGCGGAGGACGAGTCCGTCTGGGCCGAAGCCGTCCATTTGGAAATAATCCGTGGCGTAGTTCGAATGGGCGCTGTTCCGGCTGCCCCGGAGCTGGGCGGTGAAGGAAATCATGCCGGGCTTGTCGGCCGTCAGCCGGACAACGATGATTTGGTCGACCGGGCTGGAGAAAACCTCGCGGACGTACCGCACCCCGGCCTGCTCATATCGGGTCGTCGCCACCGCCGCGTCGATATCGAGCTGGTGGCGGTAACTCGTCACGGCGTCCTTTGCCGGAAACTGGAGGACCAGGGTGCCGAGCGACTGGTATTTCATCTGCTCGACCGGATAGCCCAGGAGGTAGCGGCTGAACAAAACATGCGCTTTCTTGTATTGGCCGTCGAAGACGGCTTTTTGGATCTCGGGCAGGACCTTGGAGCCGCCCTTAACCGCCGTGGAATAGGGACCGCCCGACCAGTACGTGTCCTCGTTGAGCATGATCTGTTCTTCGTCGGTCTTCCCCCAGACCAGCGCTCCCAGCCTCCCATTGCCCACAGGAAACGCATTGTCCCACTTGTCGGCGGGATGGGCATACCAGAGCACGGTCGAGGGGTTTGACGTCGCAAGTTTTTCGGCCTGGGACGCGACCGTGATCCCCACCGAACCGCCGGCCGACAAGGCGAGCGCAAGAAAGGCTCTCAAAATGATTTTCATATTCGCTCCTTAATCGTGAAATAAACGATCGGCCGCGGGAATGACATCAGCTTATTTGTTCTCCAATTGTTTGATGGCGCTTTCGGCAGCCCTTCTCACCATGTTTTGGTGGGAGGGGACTGAGGCGGCCTGGCGGAGGAACGGAACGACGGCCGAGTCCCCTGTCTTGCCGAGCGCGCGCAGGGCCTCGGCCCGGACGCGGGTGCTGGTGTCTTTCCTGAACATCTCCTTGTGGAACTCGACGAGGCCGCGGTCCTTGAGCTCCCCGAGGGCCAGGACGGCCGCCGTCCGGACCGCGGAATTCCGGTCCTGGCATGCCGTTTTGAGGACGGCGGGACCTCTGGGGGAAGGAATTTTGGCCAAGGACTCAACGGCGGTCCGGCGGACCGCCCAGAACGGGTCGCCTTGGGCGCTCGCGGCAAGGCCAGCCGCCGCCTTCGGGTCGTCCTTGAACCCGACGATTTCGCCGGCGGCGGCCATCCTTCCAATCACGTCGTCGTTCTTGAGCTGATAGAGCAGCTCGTCCAGTTCCTTGGAAAACGAAACTTCCTTAATGAGGGTGTTTCCTTCGTCGAAACGGACCAGAAGGGGCTTCGACTCGGCCGGGAATTCAAACGTCTCTTCGCGCTCGCGGATCCAGACCTTTTTCGTGTCCTTGCCCCTAGCCGTGAAGATTTTGACGGCGACGGGAACCCTGAACACGGGAATCCCCTTGGCGAAATCCTGGACCTGCGCGACTTTGAGCCGGACGACCTTCCGCGTCTCGTCCCATTCGCTCTTGATGTCGAAGACCGGGTGGCCGGGTTTGAACAGCCACTGGTCGAAGAACCAGTCGAAGTTTTGTCCGGTGACCGTCTTCACGGAGCGGATGAAGTCAGACGTGTCCACGGCGTCGAAGGCGTAGCGGTGGAGGAAATGACGGATGGTGGCGAAGAAGGGCTCGTCTCCAACGATGGTCCGCAACATGTGGAGGACCAGGGCCCCCTTGGGATACGAATGGGAGTCGAACATGTCCCCGGGCTTATCATAACGGTCGGAGACGATCGGCCGGATATAGCGGGTCTTGGCCTCCCGGAGATAGCCGTTCAATTTGCCCAACAAGTTGACGGCACCCTCGTCATCGCCCCTTTCGAAGCGGAAATAAAGGTAATCCGAATACGTCCCGAAGCTCTCGTTCATCCAGGTATGGGCCCAGCTCCGAAGGGTGATGAGATCGCCCCACCACTGGTGGGCCAGCTCGTGGGAGACGATGCCGATGGCGGAGAAATCCGGCTCGTCCTTCTCGTCGACCATGATCCGGTGGGTCATGGCTGTGGCCGAGGTGCTCTCGGCGCCTCCGCCGGAAGGAACCGAGATCTGGTCATACTTCTGCCAGGGATAGTCATAACCGAACGTCTTATTGAAGAACTCGATCATTTTCGGCGTCTTGCCGTAGGTGGGGAAAGCCTTTTTCTCGTCCTGGGGATAGACCCAGTAGTTCACGGGCAAAGTCTTGTAGAAATCCCGGACCACCACATAGGGGGCGGCCGCGAAGAAGATGAGATACGTCGAATGGGGGAGTTCCTGGGACCAATGATACGTCACGGTCCCGGCCGCCTTGTCCTCGACGACGCTGTCGAGCCGGCCGTTCGCAGCGACCTTGTAGCCGGATTTGGCCAAAACGATGAGCTCGTTGGTGACTTTGTCGTTCGGGTAGTCGAAGCAGGGGAACCAGTGGTGGACGTTATCGGGAAACGAATCGGAAAACGCCAGCTTAGGATTGTCCGGCGTCTCCTCGGCAAACCGCAGCCCTTTCTTGGGGTCCCGGCCGCTGTAAAAGCAGGTGAACGAGGCGATTTCGCCGAACTTGCAGGGCCGGGCAAGAAACACCTTGAGCTCCTTGTCCGACTGCTCGAATCTCAGGGGCGCGCCATAATCGCTGAGGACGGAGGTCACGGAGAACTCTTCGGCGTCGAGGACGCAGACGTCAAGCCCGTCCCTGAGCGAGGACACCGTCACCGTCGTTTCCCCGGCGAAGGACTTGGCGTCGATGTTCAGATTGAGCTTGATCCGGTAATGGAGCGCGTCATAGCTCCGGCTGCGTTCGGACTGGATTGCCTTTTTCGAAAAATCGATCGTCTGGGCGGAGGCCGCCAAAACGAGGGCCAGGATCATCCCGGCGAGGATGGTGGTTTTTTTCATCATGACAGTTCTCTCCTTGTCTTGAGTTCGTCCCGCGTTAACAGGAGGCCTTTTTTCTTTAGGGTCTGGAGGATCCCGTCTGCCTTCATCAGGGCTTCGACCTCCTGGACCGTCCGGGGGACTCCGGCCGATAAGTTCTCGTATCCGGTTTCAGTAATCGCGATCGTGTCCTCGAGTCGGATCCCGATCTCCTCATCGACGCGGAACAGCTGTATGTCGCAAGCAAAGACGAACCCGGGCGCGAGAACCTCGTTGGACCCGGCGAACGTCCCGGTCACATCGTGCGTGGCCAGGCCTATCATGTGGTTGTAGCCGCCGAGGCGGACGATGCCGCGGAAGTCCTTGGCGAACCGGTCCAGGCCTTTTTCCTTGAGCATGGCCTCGACCTTTTCCCCGACCTGACCGAAGGTGACGCCGGGGCGATAGCTCGCCTGGCAGACGTTGCGTACGGCCAAGGCGTCCTCATAGAGCTCCTTCTGGCGGGGCGAAAAAGTCCCCGACGCGGGAAACGTCGTCGAGATGTCCGCATGGTAGTCGGCGTAATCGGGGCCCGCGTCCAGGATGACGAAATCGCCGGGTTTCAATACCCGGTCGTAAATGTGATAGTGACCGTAGGCATGGTTCTTCCCCGACATCAGGATGGGGCTGTAGGCCATATCGACCGCTCCTTCCAGCTGGCAGACGAATTCGAACACGGCGTCCAGGGCTTTCTCGGAGACGCCGGGCCGGGTCGACTGGATCAGGGCGTTATGGGCCTTAACCCCGATCTGGGCCGCGCGGCGCAGGACGTCGAGCTCGGCAGCCGACTTGATTTTGCGCAGGTCCCAGACCATCGCCGCGCAGTCCCGCACGTCGACCTGGGGGAACTTGTCCCGCAGCTGCTTGACGAATTGCAGCTCCCGAGTGAGTCGCCCGTCCCAAATGTTCTGGGTCATCGTCTTCTGGAGCGCGTTGAATTTCTCATTGGTGTTCTCCGCCCCCAGCTCCTCGGGCTTGAACATCGTGTAAAAAACGCGGGTCCGTTGGCTCAGCCCCGTCATGGTGGACCCGAATCGCTCGGCGGGGAGGACCTTCTCGATTCCCGTGTATTCCTTGGGGTTCCTGATCAGGTCCAGGGCAATGCCCTCGCTGTCGGCCTCCTTCTCGGCCATGGTGAAGAACAGGAGACTTTCTTTCCGGACGCCGTCGATGATGAGATAGGCGTTGGGGATCGCAACTCCGCTGAAATAGGCGAAATCGTGGCCTTGCCGGAAAAGGACATCGCCGGCCGGAGTCGCGGCGCCGAGAAAAACAGCGACCCCGTCAGGGATCTTGTCCATCAACCGGCTTCGGCGGGCGGCGTACTCCTTTTTATCGAAAAGACTCGCCGCCGAAATCGCCTGGGCAGCCAGCAACAGTCCGAGTATCCATCCGAAAGCCGAAATCCATCGCTTCATATCCATCCCTCCTTACCGGGGCACCCACCGGGCGGGAGTCCCCACTATTCGAAATCTCCCGGGATCGAGGGCCCGAATCCTTTTCGAGCCCGTCCCGTTCATAATAAGCATATCGGTCTCTCGACCGGAAGCGCCGACTATTTTCCGCTCGGGCCATCGGACGGGAAAATGGTGATCCGGACCGGCGAGGCGGATTCCTTGCGGATCCAGAGGACGAGGTCGTCGCTTTCGAGTCCGTAAATATGTCCGGCCCGGACGTCTGGACCAAGCGGAGCCGGTCGGCCGTCGATCTCGACGCGGGGTGCCGACTGGCCCCATCCGCGAATAAGCAGCACGGGGTTCACGACCGGAGATTCCTCGGATGCGCGGAGCAGGACGGGCAGGGCGGAAGACGCGCTCCGGCCGAGTCTGGACAGCACGAACGCCCGCTGGGTCGGATCGTAGCCGGCGGCGGCGAAGCCGTCTCCGCCGATTTCCATCCCGGGCGGCGAGAGCCAGGATTTCGCCAGGGGGAGCAGCGCGGTCGCAGGCTTTTCAGTCAAGCCGTTCAGCATGATCATGGTCACGCCGTCGTCCGTCTCCTCATAGGGCCGCCACGATTGGATGTGGGCCAGCGAACTGTGCGAGACCCGGTCCGGGGCGACCGCCCAGCGGCCGCTGGAGCGGATCTGCTGGGAGACGGGCCAATGGTTCCACCAGGGGAAAATAGACCGCTCGCGGATGATCTCCCCCGCGTAGCAATCGATAGCCACGTTTCTCGGATCGACGACGACGTAGGGGCTGAACTTGGCCCTTAGGTTCACGCGGAGGATATTGCCGCCCGCGGGGCGCGTCAGCCATTTGTGGGCGGCCGTGTCCTGGTCGCTGATCCGGTGCAGAATGGTCAGCGTTTCCTTATCGAAGTCGGCTTCGTACCCCGGCGCCTCGCGGGCCCAGGAGTAGGTCTGGGTTTCCCCCTTCATGTTGGCCAGGGTCAAGGCTTCGGCGCTGATATTGTCCTCGGGGCGGGTGCCGGGCGGATTGATGATGATGGCTTCGTGATACTGGCGGAAATTCTCCAGTCCCTTGCCCTCGGACGGCTTCACCCTCGGATTGGAAGACCAGACCCTGATTTTTCGCACGCACGTCCCGTCCGGGTAAACGGTATAGGTCTCCTCGACCCAATCGCCCCAGCCGGTCAACGCATCGACGTTGACGAGGTCGTAATTGACGCTGACCGGGGCGTAACGCCAGAGCACGACTACGCGGGCGTCGCTGCTTTCCAGGATTCGGGCGTGCGAAAACCGGGCCTGCTTGTCGGCCATGGGCTCCGCGCTGGTCTCCATGGCCTGGTGCTGCGTTTCATAGAATTCGTTGGTATACCAGATTCCGTTTTCAGTCACCCAGGTCGGGATATAGCTGGTGCCTCGCCAGAAGATGAGTCGGTTCGGGCTCTCATCGAAACGGACGACGACGTCCGCCGCGTCCCCGACGCGCCATGGATTCTCCCATTCCTCGGCATACTCGAGTCGCGTGTAATACGCCCCGAAACGGCCCGGTCCCTTCGGGCCGGACGGCAGAACCGGAGGCCGGAGCGGCGCCGGCCCAGAGGGGGCCAGGGCGGCGTAGGCGGCCGCGGACTCTCCGGCGCCCAGGACGCGATCGTAGATCCGGACCTCGTCGATGATTCCGTCGAAAGAGAACGCCACCGGGGCGACGACCCGGATCTCTTCACTGAGACCGAGGGGTGTCTGGTTCCGGCCAACCCACACTTCGGCCTCTGGCGCGAAGCGCGGCGTCCCAGAGATTTTCGTTTCGCCGGCGAGCTTCCCATTCAGGTAGAGCTTGATCCCGGATGACGCATCAAAGGCGCCTACGAGATGGTTCCACGCATACAAGGGAAGCTTGACCGTCGATCGGCTCTCCCGCCATTGGCCGTCCACGGCCACGTGCAGCCCGAAACGCCCCTCGGGATCGATCCCGAAGAAATAACCGCTTTTGCGGTCCTTCTCCTGATTGACGACGGCGCACCACGTCCAGGGTAACGTCTGGATGGCGACCCAAGCCTCGATAGAAAACGCGCCGCCGAGGCGGGGCGCCTCCGACGCGCCGCGGACCACCGCCGTCGTTTGGCCGTCGAAGCGGAGACCTTTTCCAGCGGCGCCGGGAACGAATTTTCGGAAGCCGCGGATGTCATCGGCGCCGCTGACCTGGTCGAAGGACCACGAAGCGACGGGAGGCTTGTCCGCCGCGAGAGCCATGCCAACGAAAACGAGGGCGAAACCGAAGAAAACGAATCTGCGCATCGGACCTCCAACCATCTCTGCCCGGCAGGCGGGAAAAGGAAATCCATTATACATCTTCCGGGTTGCCCGGAGTCAACTTTTTTCCGATCCGCCCCCCGGACAGAAGCCGGGAGTGCTCCGAACCGCGCGCCGGAGTTTTTGACGGCGGGCCACGTTTAATATACTATCCCTCCTTGAGGCCGGGGTAAAACGGCAGCGTCCGGACCCGGCCCGGAAGGAGAACCTAGGATGTCGCGAATGGTGAATGGCCGGCGGGCGCTTCTCGGGGCGATGATCTTATCGGCCTTCGCATGGTCTCCGATAGCTGGCGATCCGCCGCCCTCTTCGAAATCCGTTGCCTCCGGCGGCCCTGCGTTTTACGTTTCGGGCTCCGGCCATGACAATAATCCCGGCACGAAGGCGGCGCCGTTCGCCACCCTCGCCAGGGCCCAGCAGGCGCTGCGGTCATGGATAAAGACGGCTTCGGGTCCGGCCGTGGTCGAGGTGCGTCAAGGCACTTATGCCCTCGACCGCCCGCTGGTGTTTTCGCCCGAGGACTCCGGATCGGAGACGTCCCCTGTCGTCTTTGTCGCCTCCCCCGGCGAACGCGTGACCATCAGCGGAAGCCGCGCCCTGGATTGCCGCTGGCAGTCGTACCGGGACGGGATCCTGATGTGCGACCTGACCGCCGTCAAACGAGGGGAGCTCCATTTTTCTCAGCTCTTCGTTAACGGCAAACGCCAGACGCTGGCCCGATTTCCGAACCGGGATGATTCGAAACCCGGGCGAAGCGGCTACATCCATCCCGCAGCCCGGATCCCGGACGGCCGTCCGGACCCGAAGCCCGGAGAGAACGACGACATGACCTTCTCCGGCGGCGCCCCGCGGGGTATCCTCTTCGATCCTGCTTCGTTCACGGCCAAACGCTGGGCCCGGCCCGAGGAAGCGGTCATCCATATTTTCCAAGCCTGGGAGTGGGGCAATCTCCAATGGAGGCTGAAGGCGATCGAGTATGACGGCTGGGCGATTTGGTTCGGCGAAGGCGGGTTCCAGATGGGCGCCAAATGGTTCGAGGATCCGGCCAAGATCGAAAAGGAATCCCGATTTTTCATCGAGAACGTCTTCGAGGAACTCGACGCTCCGGGGGAATGGTATCTGGACGACAAAGCCGGGATCCTCTACTACAAGCCGGAGCCGGGAGTCGATATGGCCGGCGCGCGCGTCGAGGCCCCGCTTCTCCAGCAGCTCGTCCGGTTCGTCGGGACGCAGGAGGCGCCGGTCCGCCACATCGCCATCGAGGGCTTCCGCCTGACGCAGACGGCCTCGACCTTCCTGGAGCCCTACGACATTCCGTCCCTGAGCGATTGGGCCATCCACCGCGGGGGGACCGTATTCCTGGAGGGGACCCGCGACTGCGCCGTCAGAAACTGCTGGTTCGACGCCGTCGGCGGCAACGCCGTCTTCATCAACAATTACAACCGGAACGCTGCCGTGACAGGGTGCAAGTTCACGGAAACGGGCGACAGCGCGGTCTGCCTCGTCGGGACCCTGGGGAATACGAACGGCACCCGCCGCGCCTTCCCCTATGAATGCACGGTGTCCAACAACCTGATCCACGACTGCGGGATCTTCGGCAAGCAGATCGCGGGCGTCTACATCTCCCGGGCCAAGCGCATCACGGCCGCCCACAACACCATCTACAACATGCCCCGGGCGGGCATCTGTATCGGCGACGGTACGTGGGGCGGCCACGTCATCGAGTTCAATCACATCTACGACACCGTCCGCGAAACGGGCGATCACGGACCGTTCAACGCCTGGGGGCGCGAGCGGTTCTGGAGTCTGACCCAATCCCACTCCGGCTACAGCAAGGGCCGGAGCCTCGAGGCCGGCGCCGTCAAGATCGACGCCATGGAGCCGGTCATCCTGCGGAACAATTTCTTCGAGGACTACTCGGGCTGGGGGCTCGACATGGACGACGGCGCCTCCCACTACGAAATCTACAACAATATTTCCAAGGGCATCAGCATCAAGCTGCGCGAGGGGGCCTATCGGACCGTCTATAACAACATCTGGGTCGACAGCAACGTCGCGCCCTGCTTCCATGTGGGCAACGAGGACAACCACGACCGCTATTTCCGGAACATCACGGTGATGGCCCGCGACGACGTCTATTCGATCATCGCCCCGCCGGCGCGGGGCCCGTGGGTCGAGGAGATCGACAACAACTGCCTCTACAGCAGGGCCGGTCCGTTCACGGCCCGGATCAGTCAGATGCGCGGCGAAAACGGACCCGAACGTAGATCCCGCCGGATCGATCTCGAGGAATGGCGCAAGCTCGGTTTCGACCGGAACTCCGTCTTCGCCGATCCCCTATTCGTCGATCCGGCCAAGAATGATTACCGGGTGCGGGCCGAATCGCCGGCCCTGCGGCTTGGTTTCAAAAATTTCGAGATGGGGCTTTGGGGTATCACTAAAGAATTTCCCGCCGAGCTTCGCTGATCGGCGACGATCCTGTTTTTCGGATATTCGGCCGCCGGGATGGGCCGGCCTCGCTTTCCATGACTAGGGCGATTCTCTCGTCGCCACGGGAGGGATGAAACCGGTTTTATTTGACCAGGCAGAGCGCCTCCTGCCGCGGGCGGAAGAACCTCCAGCCGTCCGCGGTCAGGTAGACCGGGTCCTCGCCCATCATGGTCACTTTCTTGCCGCCCCACTCCGGCACCGCGGTGGCCGTATTGAGCTCCATGGCCAGATAGGAGCCCAGGCGCAGGCGTTTTGGAGGCGGCGGATTCGGATTGGGCTTGGCCTCGGGATTGGCCGGCCGGGCATTGATCGAGGCACCCAAGGCATGACCCTGATTGCCGAGGGGATGGCAATAGATCATGGCACTGATGCCCTTGGCCTTCATGGCCGCCATGGCCTCCTCGGCGACTTCGTTGACCGGCTTGTCCGGGCGGGAAATGCGGGTCAGCGCGTCTTGGAGGGCATTCGTGTTGGCCAGAGCTTGCTTAAGGCCAGCCGGCGCGTCGGTCTCGCCCTCGCGCAGGACATAGAGCATCTTCTGCCAGTCCGAGTTCAGGCCCATGTAGGTGAGCCCGAAATCGAGCTGGATCACGTCGCCGCGCTCGATGACCGTCGCTTCCTTGGCCACCGGAAGAAAACCGCTCGGCGCCGCGTCGCTCGCCGTGTTCTGCCGCTGGACGCGGAGGTCGGGCTGGAACCAGGGACTGAGATCGAGGGCCCCCGCCTGGCTGAAGAGCCAGCGGCGGACATCGCCGACGGTCGTCCGGCCGGGGGTGATGACTTCGTTCGACAGGGCTCGCCGGGCGAGGATCTCGGTGACATGGACGAGAGCCTCGTAATGCTCGAATTCCTCAGGGATCCGGGTATCGAGATAGTCCTCGATGAGGGCTGCGGCGCTGACGAACCGTTTCTCAGCCTCCGGCCCGAAAAGATCGGCGAGATATTTGTAGGAATCGTGGGTCAGGCTCCGAGTGATGCCGCGCCGGCCGCCGATCCCAAGCGCGATCGTTTTTGGCTGGAACGTGTCAAACGCCTGGCGAAGGGCTTTGCCGCCGGCGCCCTGGCCGGGCGTTTCGAAAAACCGTTCAACGTTTTCCTCCCTGTACCCCGTGATAGCCAGCTTCTTCAGGCCGGCTTCGCCCGCGTCGATGAATACGAACATATCCCGGTTGCCGCAGTAGGGGCGTGGCGGCGCGACGAATTCAGTCAGCGGATCGTCGTGGAACTCTTCATTGACGACGATCCACATCCCCACCTCGTGCCGGCGCATGAGAGGAAGGATCATCTGGTGACGCTTTGCCAGCCAGCCTTCGCGCACCTCGATCTGCCCGGCCCGGGGGAGCAAGGTCGGGAGTGTCTCGGGGGCTGGCGACGGCAGGCCAAAACCGGCCGTCCGTGGCCCCAGGCCGATCCAGACCGAGCAGACCGCGGCACCGACGAGAAGGGCCCGCTTGTTTCGGAGAGTTGGCATCATCGGTTCCTCCAATTTTTCCGTCGCCGATCGTTCCCGCGGGGAGCGGACGGGGGCTCAGCGCGGCCCGGTCTTCTTCATCAGGGCCTCGATGTCCATGACAGCACGCGGCAGCCCCGTGGTCAGGTTTTCACATCCGGTCTCGGTGATCAGGATGGTGTCCTCGATGCGGACCCCGATCTTCTCCCCGGCGGAGACGAAGGCCGGCTCGTTGGCGATGACCATTCCGGGCCTGAGGACGTCGACCCGTCCACCGACGTCGTGGACGGCCATTCCGACATAGTGGCCGAACCCGCCTTTCAGCTTCTGGAAATAATCCTTGGACAGGTCGAAGCCCTGTTTCTTAAGGATGTCTGCTACCTCCCGCTGGCATTGGTCCAGGCTAAGGCCGGGACGGTAGACCTTCATGTTGGCTTCGTGGACGGCGTTGACCGCCTCATAAATCTCTTTCTGGCGCGGGGTGAAGGTCCCGTTGGCCGGGAAGGAGACCGTGATGTCGATATTGTAATAGTCGAGGCGGGGACCGGCGTCGATGACGAGGATGTCCCCGTCCTGGAGCACCCTGTCGTATTTGTGGGCATGCCCGTTGGGATGGTTTTCGCCCGACGCGACGATGACATAATAGGCCAGCTCCTGGCAGCCCTCCTTCCGGCAGAGGTAATCGAAGAGCGCCGCCAGCTCGTACTCGTGCAGTCCCGGCCGGGCCGCTTTCATCAGGCCGATATGGGCCTGGACGGCGATGCGGCCGGCCCTCCGGAGAAGCGCGATCTCGGCGGGCGACTTGATCGTCCTCAGGTTCCAGATCAGGCCCGAAGCATCGCGGACCTCAACCTGGGGGAAGCGGTCCTTCAATAAAGCCGCGGCCTGCAGTTCGCGCGTCCGGCGGCCGTCCCAGAGGTTGAAGACCATGTTCGCCTGAAGCGTGCGCAGCTTTTCCAGGCTGCATTCGCGGGGCAGTTCCTCGGGGTTGAACGGAGAATAGAGGACCTTCGTCCGGGAGGCCAGGCCCGCCAGCGCGGCCTCCAGCCGATCGAGGGGCAGGACCTGCTCGACGCCGGTCACCTCCTTGGCGTTCCGGACGAGATCGAGGCTGATCCCCTCGTTGAACGCGGCCGTCTCGGTGATGGTGAAGAAGAGGGTGCTCGTCTTCCGGACACCGTCGACGACGAGGACGGCGTTCGGGATCTCGACGCCGCAGAGATAATGGAAATCGCTGTTTTGAAAAAACGGGACGTAGCCGGTGGGCATCTGGGCGCCGAAAATGACGGCTGCCCCGTCGGGGATCTGGGCCATGAGCTTTTGCCGGCGGGCGGCGAACTCGGATTTATCGAAAACGAGGCCCGCCGAGAGGATGGAAACGGACGCCAGGATCGCCGTCAAAAACGCGATCGCTTTGATCGGGAATCGGGGATTTTTTTTCATGGTCTCCTCCTTCGGTCTCGAGATGATCGAGAACGGCCCGTAGCGGTCCGTCCTACGCGAGCTCCGGCCGGGTCCGCTTCGCGGCCCGCGCTCCGGTCGATCGCTATATTATTATCGGAAATAGATGCTGGGGCAAGCGTTTTTCGTCCGGGGGAGCGATCGGGCCGCGCCGCCATCCGGACGCGAGTGGGTCGAAAGGAGTTTTCATCGGGAGCTCGTTTCCCGCCAGATCCGGCGTTTTTCCCTTTCGTCCAGGGCCCTCTCGTCGGCCAGTTTTTGCCTCAGCCGGGCCAGGACGTCCGGACGCACCCGGGCCAAGTTGTTCGCCTCAAAGGGATCCTTGGCGATGTTGAACAGTTGGGGGGAACGGTCGTCTCCGGGCATCAATCCCCGGGCCCACGCGGAGGTCCCCAACGTCACGAGCTTCCAGTCCCCGTCGCGAAGAGCGTTCATCCCGTCTTCGTAGCAAGTGTAAATCGTCCGGGCTTCGGGTCTCGTCACCTCGCCGGTCAACAGGCGCAGGATGTCGAGGCCGTTCCATCCCGGGTCCTCCGTCAGCTTGCAGCCGGCGGCGCTCAAGAGGGTCGGCATCCAGTCGACGGCCGCCGTGGGCGTTGTGACTTTCCGCGGCGACAATCGGCCTTTCCAATAAGCGAACGCCGGAACGCGGATGCCGCCTTCGTAGGTCGTCGATTTTTCCCCCCGCAGCGGCCCGTTGGAGCCCGTGGCGTAGGAGAGTAAGGGCGGGTTCCCGCCGTATTCCCCCCCCGATCCTTCCTTGAGGGTGAAGCTTCCATTGTCGGAAAAAAAGACGATTATGGTATTTTCGAGCTGGCCCTTGCGATCGACCGCGGCGACGATCCGTCCGACCGCGTCATCCATGTGACTGACCATGGCCGCGTAGCGGCGCTTCGATTCGTCGAGGACCGGGTCCTTGTCGAAGGGGACGTCCTTATAAAGATCGATCCAGGGCCGCGGGGCGTCGACGGGAAGGTGGACGGCGGTGAAGGGAATATACAGGAACCAGGGCCGGTCCTCTCTGGCCTCGAGCCAGCGGACCGCCTCCCCGGAGATGAGATCGGTGGTATGGCCCTTCTCGTCGACGCGCACACCGTTCCGATGCCAGGTCCGCTCAAACTTCCCTGGGCGATAGGTGTGATCCCAGGGGTGGCAGGCGCCGGTCATGTTGCCGTAACTGTGATCGAAGCCGTAGCGGTTGGGCCCGTGGCCGAAATCCGAACCCAGGTGCCATTTCCCGGTCAGGGCCGTTTGGTAACCGAAGCTTTTCAAGGCCGAAGCCAGGGTCAGGGTTCCCAGGGGCATGGTCGGATCGTTCGTGGCGGCATTGACGCCGAAGCGGCTGCTGTAGCGGCCGGTCAGCAGCGACAGCCGCGTCGGAGAACATTGGGGACAAACGTAATGTTGAGTGAGCTCGACGCCGGATTTCGCCAGCCGGTCGATGACCGGCGTCCGGCTGACGCCGTTATGGAAACCCACATCTCCCCAGCCCAAGTCGTCGATGAGGAACAGAAGGATATTGGGTGGCGAGGCTCCGACCCAGGTCCCGCGCCCGGTCCCGGCGAACCGACCCCATCCGAAAACCACGGCCGCGGTGCTGTTTTTAAGGAATTGTCTCCGATCCATGCGGACCATCCTTCCTTTCTACCGGCGCGGCGCATCGGCAGGCCGGATCCGCAAGAAAAAGAAGCGGGATCAAATCGTGATCCTGAGCTCTTCCTTCTTCCGGATGATCACCGGCGCTTGGAATTCCATCGTCAAGGTGTCCCCCGCGCGGTACACCCGGCAAGCAACCGACTCCCCGTCCCGTTCACAGATCGGCGGCCGCCCGGAGGTTTCACCGGAAAATTCGAGTTGCAGCGTCTTCAAGGTCAGCGTCCCGAAGAGCACCGTGATCCGGGCTTCCATCGCCCCCGGCGAGCGCCGCTGGCGGAACGTCCCCCAGCTTCCGGCGGCGGTGAAGGCCGCTTTGAAATCGTCGGGAGACAGGCGGGGGGCGAATCGCATGAAGCCTTGCGGGCCGTGGTGCTCGAATCCGCAGGCGGTGATGAAGGTGCCGTAGCTGGCCATGGCCCGGGCATAATGATCGCTGCATTCGATCTCGTTGAATGGGTTACGCTTTGCGGCCTGGTACCGGTCGTGGATCATCCGGGTCAGGATGAGCGATTCTTCCACCAGGCCTTCGCCCATCATATGAGAGGCCACCTGATGTTCGAATCCGCTCATGCATTCGTGGAAATAGCCCACCGGCCCGGCGGGTTTCTCGCCATAAGGTTTTTCCTCACCCCGCGGATTTGTATTCATGATCATGCCGCCCTCTCCTGCCAGGGCATAGGGCCTCCCGCCCTTATGGGCGGCAATATAGCCGCCGACATCGGGGGTAAAGTTGTATCTCCAGAGGGACCTGAGCGCCGACAGGGTTTTTTCTTTGTCGATGATCCTGCCCAACCCGGCCTGGAAGCCCCACGATTGGCCCAGGACCTGGTCGATATGGCAGGTGTTGTATCCGCCCAATCCCGTCCTGCCCTTTTCCGGATCAGGTTTCTGGATGAAGTACTCACCGTCGAACAGCTCCTCCTCGAAGTGGTTTTTCCCTTTGTCGAAATATTCCCGGCAGCGGGCGGCGAAGATCGCATCTCCCGTTTCCAGGGCCATCTCTTCGCCGGCCCGGACGGCCGCAAGGCACAGGCCCGCGATCCAGGCGATGTCTCCGAACCAGTCGGCATCCAGCGTGTTGGGCTGCTGGCCGTCGGTGAGGCCGTCCCTGTTGGCGTCATGGCGCAGGATATACTCCACGGCTTTTTTGATCTTGCCCCAGTTCTCCCGGAGAAAGAGATCGTCCCCCGACATGCGGTGCTCCCGGTAGATCCGGAGGACCGTGCCGGCCTGCCCGTCAATGGCCGGGCCGGTGCCGGGACCGCGATAATGGATCATGCCCGTCCCGGCATCGAATGACACGCCGAGGTCGACGCGGGCCCGGGTGTCTTTTTCCAGGGCCGGGAAGATCCGGGCCGCAGCCTGGGCATAATGCCAGACGTGGGTGCAAGTGCCTTCGCAACAGCCGACCCCCTCCCATGCGTAGAACCGGCCCGATTTCATGCGGTGGCAGGTCGTCGTAGCCAGAGTCGAAGTATTGACGAACGTCCGTTCCAGGAACCACCAGGGCAGGCTGCTGTCATACCATGCATCATGCCACTGCTTCGTGGTCCCGGAAAGGTACTCGAAGTTTCGGCCGACGAAGGAGGCGACCGCGGAAGCTTCTTCGAAGCGGTTGCTGTAGTAGCGGATTTTATCGGGGATGGTTTTGAACGAGAGATTTGGGAAATGCCAGGCGATGACGAAATGACTTTGCCAGGCTTCTCTGATTTCGAGATCGCGGGCCGACCCAAGGACGGCCATCGGCTGGGAAGCCGGGCTCGAGGGGATGATCCCCGCGGCCGTGAGCCGGGCGATCTCTTCGTCTTCGGACTGTGCCGCGGACGGCCCCCCTGAACTTTCCAGCGAAGCCAGGCAAAGGCTTCCAAATCCGGGGGAATTCCGGACGGCCTCGTCATCCGATTCCACTCCAAGCCGGATACCCCGAACCCGTGCGTCCGTGAAGGACAGGTTCTTCCGCCGGAAAAGACTCTCGTCGAGCTGCTGATCGAAAAGAATACCGTTCTCCAGCCATCCGGTCAATGAAACCCGGACTTTTTTGGGCCTCCGATTGACGATCTCGAATGACAAGATGGTGACCGGGAGCCCGCTGTTCTCTTCATCCATCGGAATAAACGGAGAATAGGCACGCAAAATGACGGCAACGGGAAGGGCCGCATCCTGAAAGCTGATGGTCCCGATGGGATAGGTGGTTTCGAATTCGATCTCGTCCCAGTGGTCCTCGTCCAAAGGTTTTGCGACCCGGCTTTTCCCGTCGTCGATTGCCAGCGCGAAACCCTGGCGTATAGGCCGGATGCCGGACGCAGGGTCCACGTAGGTCGATCCGTCGTTCGGCCGCAGCTTCCTCCCTTTCCACTCGATGACCCTCGCGTCGATGCCGCGCTGGTTGCGGTTGAAGATGTCCCACAGCCACAGACGGCCGTCCCCCCCAAGGTACATCGTCCCGGTGCATATCCCGCCGACAGGCATGCCGATGTATCGAAGCTCGGCCTTGGATTTACGATAGGACGTGGGCGTTCCCCGCTCCCGGAGTGAGCTGACCCAGGCCGGATCGAGTTTCTTGTCGCCAGGGACCTGGGATCCGGAAAAATCCCCGGGTTTGAAAGGTCCGGCGATCGTCCGCCCCGGTGCGGCGAGGATCGCGGCGCCCGTCAGGCCGACGGTTTTAATGAATCTGCGGCGTTTCATGGGGAATGGAAAATCGGTCGCACCTATTTAAGAACACATTAACAAGAAACATGTCAATACCCAAAATTGCGATAGAAATGCCCGACGGGTCCTGTCGCGGTTCACCCCCGGCGCCCCTTCGCGGTTTATCTCGTTTATTATAAGGCAGGAGGATGAGCGGCATCAAACGCTCGGGTCGGCGGGGGGCCCCCGAACCACGCCACCCGTCGGGCGGGAGCTCTATCTGTTGATTTTGTGGAAAGTCAAGCACTTTTGGCTAATGAGCTGTTCCTAACGGCAATTTTGGGTCAATACTCTATATTGCAGGGTATTGTCAAATCGGGAGGGCCGAGAATCCGAATTTCGCTACCGTCTCAATAGCGGTATGGGAGGCTAAGAAAAAGCATCGTAACCGGATCGTGTTTATTAATCGATATTCAGCCGCCGGCCCCACCAGGATGGATCTTAGCCTATACCGCCTTGAAACCTCCAAGGAACTTTCCGATCTCGGCTTGAAGGTTGGGAACCCGCCCGGACCGAAGCACCTGACTTGTTTGATCCCTCAAGCTCAGATGTAAGTATTGACGATTACGGTCAATGCCGACATAATTCATCTATGCACCTCCTGAACATAATGTTTCCAACCGGAAGTCTATCAAACCACCGGAGGAGGTGCATCACATCATCGTGTTACCTATCCTTCGAAGATCAAGACGGCCATGAAGCGCGCCTGCGGATTCAAGCAAGTCGATTATCTTCGGGCGATCGTTTATATAGTTGCCGGGCGATTAATCCTCAACAACCCAAAGTCAATGGAAGAGAACCGAAATGTTTTATTTCGTATTAAAACAACGTTTGTCGAACCAGGCCGGTCCGGATCTCGAGAAAGTGCTTCGAACGGACTTGAATGAGGAGTCATGATGAAGATTCGAAAGAATGAGAGTCTTGGTATTATTCGCGTCGGACTAGCCCTGTTGGCTGTCTGCCCCGTGTATGCCACGGAGTTCTACGTGGCCGCCAATGGCCGCGATGCCAATTTGGGCACCTTGAAGAGGCCCTTCGCCACTATCGAGCGGGCTCGTGACGAAGTGAGAAAACTGGTCGCCGCCAGCCTGAAAGAGAACGTGACCGTCTTCATCCGCGGCGGCACCTATCTCCTTGCCCACACCGTGGTGTTCGGGTTGGCCGACTCGGGAACCAAGGAACATACGATCACATATGCGGCGTATCCCGGCGAAACGCCCGTTTTAAGCGGCGGTGTAAGGATCTCTGGCTGGCACAGGCTAAAGGACTCCGCTGCGCTTCCACCAGCCGCCCACGGCAAAGTGTGGGTGACGGACGTCCCCGGTACAAGAGACGGGAAATGGCGCTTCCATGCCTTGTTCGATGGCGGCGAAGCGCTGCCCCGGGCCCGCTCGGACGGCTTCAAACCGCTCCTCGACTATGAAACCGAAGATTTCTGGGGCATGCCATTTGCGACGCCGGAACAGAAAAGCGTCCTCCGTTTCCCCAAAGGCGCTCTCCGGAACTGGCCCAACTTGGGCGACGTGGAGATCCGCATCTTCCCCTGGGGCCCGTGGACTATAAACCTGTTGGTGCTCGCCTCCGTGGATGAAGAGAGAGGCGAGGCCACTACGACTATCCCCGCCACTTATCCGATGGTTGTCATCAGCGGGGGTGTCAGGCCTCTGACACCAGAAGAGGGTCCGGAGCTCCAAAAATCGGCGTGGGTGGAGAACGTGCTCGAAGCGCTGGACGAACCCGGCGAATGGGTGCTCAACACACACGAGGGCCGGCTGTACCTGTGGCCCCGGGGCGATTCGCCCGGCGAGAACATCATCGCGCCCCGGCTGGTGGAGTTGATCCGCGTCGAAGGCCGCGTCGACGCGGAGGGTCCTGCCGATACGCCCGTCACGCACCTGGTTTTTCGGGGACTGACCTTCAGCCACGCCGACCGCGATGTCTGGACCGCCACGGATGCCGGCATCCAGCACGACTGGGAGATGTATGACAAATCCACGGCCCTGATGCGCTTTCGCGCCACCGAGCATTGCCTGGTGGACGAGTGCCGGTTCACTGCCAGCGGCGGAACAGGCCTGCGTTTCGATCTCCACAGCCAGTACAACCGCGTGCAGCGCAGCCTCTTCGATCACCTTGGCCAGTCAGGGGTGATGATCTGCGGGTATGGTCCGGGTGTGAAGGATGTCAGCCATCACAACGAAGTCATCAACAACCATATCCACGACCTGGGAGAAATCTACTGGCATTCGCACGGCATCATCGTCTGGCAGAGCGGCGAAAACCGCGTGGCCCACAACCTGATTCACGACATGCCGCGCAAAGCTATCCTGTGCGCCGGGGTGCGGGACAGACACTTCGATCCGCAATTCAAGGACACCCGGGAGTGCTCCCGCCTGATCCGATGGGCTGAGGTCGGGGGCGCGCAAGGGTTCGACTACGTCATCCCGTTCCTGCACGTGCGCAACAACGTGATCGAACAGAACCTCGTGTACCGCATTCTTGGCAAAGGGGCGGACGGCGGCGGCATCAACCTGACGGGCGTCGGAGAAGGAAACATAGTCCGCCGGAACATTCTGCACGACATCCGCAATGCCAGGGCCGATGCTGTCATCCGGCTGGACGGGGCGGCACAGGCAGCACTCATCTCCGAGAACGTGATTTACAATTGCGCTATTCCCGCCATCAACCCGGGCAGCCGGGACAATTTCGTCGAAAACAATATCATGGTCGATGTTTCCACCCGACGCTGGCCTGCACAGACCGGCCACTTCATGTTCGGGCCGGAAGCAAGAGGGCGGTTTCAACGAAATATCGTCTACAACTCCTCCGACTCCGCAAAGTTTCTGCTGAACATGCGCGGCGCGAGTTTGGGCCAGTTCGACGCCGACTTCAACATCTTCTACAGCGCCGGCAATCCCGCGGGAAGCGCCGCCTTTGTCGAGGAGCTCAAAAAGCAGGCGGGCGCTCAGAAGACGCCGCCGGGTAAAATACTCCGCCAGCAGCGGACCGTCTCTGCCGACCCCCTGTTCGTGGATCCCGCAACGAAAGATTTCCGGCTACGGCCCGATTCTCCTGCCTGGAAGCTCGGCTTCAAGCCCATCGACATTGCCGGCATCGGTCTCACCGCCGACTTTCCCGCGCGCTACCGGTAAGTCCCCGGAGGTGACCTGCCGCTCTTGCTTTTTTCGGAGCAACACCATGTACAGCAGGCTTATGGCCAAGCTGCGCAATTGAGATTCTGGATCCTGTTCCTCCTCGCCCTGATCCTTATGGCACGGCGGTTCCCGCTGCCATATGTGGATTTATCCATTGTGGCGGTCGGGATGGTGATGGTCGGACAACGGCTATTGAAAAAGTCTATGGCACGATAAGGATCAAAGCCTGAAACCGGGAAAAGCATTTTGAGGATGTGCGGGACGAAAAATTCATGGTCCCTCCTTCCAAATAAAATAAATTTGAGCTATATCATGAATGTGACTCGGAACACGACGTCATTATGAGAAGGAGGACCCATGGCGGACACGCGGTTCAAAGTCTGGAAGGTTATGGCGCTCTCGGTCGTCTGTGGACTCTCGATTCTGATCGCATCGGGGAGTCCGGTCCGGACGGTTTCCCTTGTGACCGATCCGGCCTGCGGAGTCGCACCCCGTCATGGGTTGGACCAGTTGAAGGACGCTTTCCGGCGGAAGGGCTTTACCGTCGAAGAAACCCGTTCGCCCGAGACAGCCACGGGAGCCATCCTTATCGTGTCCGGACTTGCCCGGGGAAACGGTCCGGCCGTCCGGTTCCTGCAGGACGCGAAAACAGCCCTTCCGGCCGGGCCTGAGGCGTTGGCCGTCCTCCGGACCACGTGGAAGGCCAAAGACCTGCTCGTCCTGTGCGGCGCCGACGACACAGGATTGATGTACGCCGCGCTGGATACCGCGGACCGCATCGGCTGGAGCTCCGGCCCGGACGATGTGTTCGGCCGGGTCAAGAGCCTTGCCGAAAAGCCGGATCTCGTCGATCGCTCGATCTCGATCTACACCATGCAGCGCGCCTATTTCGAAAGCCGGCTTTACGATGAGGCGTATTGGGACGCGTATTTCGACATGCTGGCCCGCAGCCGGTTCAACAGTTTTGTCGTGGTTTTCGGCTACGAGAACGGAGGATTCATGGCGCCTCCGTATCCCTACTTTTTCGACGTCGACGGATTTCCCGATGTCCGGCTGGTCGGACACACGCCCGAGGCACAAGCCCGGAACTTGGAGGCTTTCAGAAAATTGATCCGGATCGCGCATGCGCACGGGATCCGATTCACCGCCGGCATCTGGGATCATATCTACCGGGGAGGCGTCCAGTCCGGCGGAGTCCCCGGCGTCGACAAGATCCCCGCCGCGCCCACGCCGGGTCTCGTCTGGGGACTCACCGCGGACAACCTGTCGGCGTACAGCCAGGCGGCGATCAAAAAATTCATCCAGGTCTTCCCGGACATCGATGCACTCCAGTTCCGCATGCACAGCGAATCCGGTTTGAAGAACGAGGAGATCGTGGGATTCTGGCACGACATCTTCGCCATGATCAAGGCGACCCGGCCCGGGATTCGGATCGATGTCCGGGCCAAGGAATTGCCCGACGAGGTGATCGCCGACGGGCTCGATCAGGGGATTCCCCTGCGGGTGACGACCAAGTTCTGGATGGAGCAGATGGGACTCCCGTTCCATCCGACCCACATCAACGTCCAGGACCAGAAGAACAGGCGCCACGGCTATGCCGACCTTTTGCGTTTCCCTCGCGGCTACAAAGTCCATTGGCGGTTGTGGAACGGCGGGACGGCGCGCATCCTGCTCTGGGGCGATCCGGATTACGTCAAGACATTCGTCCGGAGCGCGCATCTCTCCGGAGGCGACAGCTTTGAAGTGAACGAACCTCTGGCGACGAAAATGCTGGCTCAACCCCACAACCAAGCGCCTTTCGAGCTCCTGAATCCGAAATTCAAATATTATACCAGGGAGTTCGAACGCTACTGGCATTTCTTTCAAGTCTTCGGACGCCTGGCCTACAATCCGGCCACGCCGGACGAGGTCTGGGAAGAGGAATTCGCCGCCCGTTTCGGCCGGGAGGCCGGTCCTTTGTTGGCCAAGGGGCTCCATCTGGCCAGCCGGGTTTTGCCGCGGATTGTGACGGCCGTCTATCCCTATGGGTATTTTCCCACGACCGTGGGCTGGCCGGAGAAGATGCGGTTGAAAGATCTTCCCGAATTCGCGAAAGCCCAGGGCAGCGACATCCAGCAGTTCGCAAATTTCGAGGAAGAGGCGGCCCGCCTCCTGGCCGGAGGGGAAAATCCCAAACGAAGCCCCGGAGCTACCGCCCGTTGGTTTTACCGGATTTCCGCCGAAATCACGGAGCTCCTGACGGAAACGGCCCGCCGGATTCCGGATAAGCAAAACAAGGAATTCCTCTCCACCAAAACGGACTTGGAAATCTTGGCCCATCTCGCCCAGTACTATGCGCGCCGGATTCCGGCCGCGGTCTCTTACGCGCTGTTCGTCAAGTCGCGCGATATTAACGCCTTTGATGACGCCATCGCGCATGAGAAGAACGCTGCCTCGGCCTGGGAAGGATTGGTGGCCGCGGCCGGCAGTGTTTACACCGATGACCTGATGATGGGAAATCGCCGGTATGGACTGAGCGGTCATTGGAGGGATGAGCTGGCTGCCCTCAAGAAAGGGATCGAGGCGCTCGAACAGGAGCGCAGGTCGTTCCGGCCGGCCGCTGGAAAAGGAGGGCCATCGATCGCCCACGTCCCGGTCTGGGCAAAGGCCCCCGGAGAACCGCTGTCCATCAAAGCGACGGTATGGGGATCCGCGCCTCTGGCCCAAATTAACCTGGTTCTTGTGTCCGGCACTGGAAAACGCCGGACCGTGGCCATGACCTCGGCGGGAGATTTCCGGTATCAGGTCCAAATCCCCTCTCCCGTGGGAGAAGAGCCGACTTCGTACCTTATCGAGGCTATGGACACGGCCGGAGCCGTCGCCACGTTTCCCCCCGGCGGCGGAGGGGAAACGATCAGGATCATGGATTCCGTTGACCGGGATCCTCCGGCGGTCGAGCATACGCCCGTAACATCGGCAACAGCCGGCGAGCCGCTGCGCGTTACGCTCCGGGCCGATGATTCCTCCGGCGTCAAGTGGATTCGCCTTCGCTATCGCCACGTCACTCAGTTCGAGGATTATCAAACCATCGAAATGACGAAGGATCCGCGCTCAGGCCTTTACAGCGCTCTCATTCCAGGGGATTTCATCGTCCCCCGCTGGGATTTGATGTATTTCATTGAAGCCATGGACAGCCTGGGCAACGGAGCCATATATCCCGATCTGGATCGGGAGATTCCCTACGTTATCGTCCCGCTCAGGAGGTGAGGAAAGCGTTTCTTTAAATCGCAAGCCGGCGCATCGGGTCGCGGACAGGGGCGCCCTGCCTTGACATCTCGCGGACCGTGATTGACATTTTGTCTCGTTATCTGGAGAGCGATATCCATATGATGTCCCAGGATCCGCGATCGTTCTCCCAGCTACGTCGCTTGGCTGAGATTCCCGGATAAAATGCGCATTGCCCTCTACGGTAAGATCAAACGCATTCCTCTGCTCATCTCCTACCATACGGATTTCATCTCCTTTCTCGAAGAACGCAATCTTTGGTACTTGAGCCGAACCAGAGGGCCGATTCTCCGCTGGTTCTATAATTCCGCAAACAGCCTTCTCGTGCCGGGTCACGCCCGGCCGGGCGGGACGAGCGGCCGCGTGACCGCTTTCCAGGACTTCATGCCGACTTTCTTGGCGGCGGCCGGGGCGCTACAGAGCGTCCCCTCCGATGTGGACTGGACCTCTGGCCGGCGTGCTTTACGATGGGAGGCTGATCCGGGCGGACGGCAAGTGGTGGGAAGGCTACGATCCCCAG
>Ga0315284_10000909_pt1 | contig 40744 bp, 31 predicted proteins | sample YL17G09_16_MG_FD_203696 | JGI IMG/M metagenome (GOLD analysis project Ga0315284, IMG submission 203696) | Sediment microbial communities from Yellowstone Lake, YNP, Wyoming, USA - YL17G09_16 | ecosystem: Environmental > Aquatic > Freshwater > Lake > Sediment | place: USA: Wyoming | collected...
AAGTTGGAATGGCAGCAGGATTCGATAAAAATGCTGATTTTTTTCGTGAATTCTCCATGTTCGGCTTCTCATTCATAGAAATCGGTACCGTAACCCCTGTTTACCAAAATGGCAATCAAAAACCCCGCCTTTTCAGACTCACCAGAGATAATGCACTGATTAACAGGATGGGATTTAACAATAAAGGAGTTGATTATGCTGTTAAAAAACTCCGAAAACGTGATAAATCCATTATAATAGGTGGCAATATTGGCAAAAACACCAATACACCCAACGAAAAGGCCTCGGATGATTATGCAATCTGTTTTAACAGTCTATACGATTCTGTAGACTACCTCGCTGTAAATGTTAGCTGCCCAAATATTGCAGGTTTGGAAAAACTGCAGGACCAGGATTCGCTAAGGGAGATTCTGGACAAGATTATGCAGGAGAGAAATAAAAAAGCTTTACGCAAGCCAGTTTTTCTGAAGATATCCCCCGATCTGTCATTCAAACAGATTGATGAAATTATAGCGTTATATCCTGAAGTCGGTCTTGATGGAATTATTGCAACCAATACAACAACCAAACGTGGTAATTTAATTACCGGAAAAAGTAGAATTGCACGAATGGGATCAGGCGGCCTGAGCGGTGCACCACTTAAAAATCGTTCTCTGGAAGTAATAAGTTACATATGTAAACAATCCCGGAACAGAATTTTTGTCATTGGTGTAGGAGGTATAATAACGCCTGATGATGCCGTGGATATGATCAGGGCGGGTGCATCACTTGTACAGGTTTATACAGGCTTTGTTTATGAAGGCCCTTTCCTGGTGAAAAGAATAAACCAGGCTATAGAAAAATATTTATTGCACAATAAGTAGTGTCAAAGTTTGAAAATACCGGATTATGAATAATCAAGTCAGTGCTCTAATTTTATTGGTGTTGCTTACATTTTTCAATGCTTCTTTTATTCAGGCGCAGGAAAAGAATCTGGTAGTCAATCCCGGTTTTGAGGAATATGAAAATTGTCCACAGGATTACACTCCGGAGAACCTTTCACATAAACTTGTTCCAGGCTGGTCTTATCCAACTCGAGCAACACCGGATTATTTCAACCGGTGCAGTCCCAAAAATGTCCGCGTTCCAAAAAACTTTGCCGGAGAAAGTGAACCCCATAGCGGAGATGGATATGTAGGTGCTATTTTGAGCGGAACTGAAGAGAGTTACCGGGAATATATTCAGGGAAGATTGGCAACAACTCTGGTAAAAGGTCAGCGATACTGTATGAGATTTTATTACAAGCTAGCTTCTTATTCACGCTTTGCAGTAGATCAGATGAGTCTCTACTTCTGTGACGTTGAAATAAAAAACGATATCAATACCAATCTCTCTTATACACCTCAAATCACTAATAAAATCGGCCTCTTTCTCGACAACATTACTGAATGGGATGAATTTTGTACGGTTTATACCGCAACTGGGGCTGAGAGATTTTTTATAATCGGGAATTTCCGAAATTATGATAATACAAATTATGTGGTAACCGATAAAAACGTTGTGAATTTACGCAATAAGGCTTATGCCTATTATTATTTCGATGATGTGATTATTTCACCGTTAGAGAATTGTTTGAATTGTCCCTGCGTTGTGCACGATTTTGAAAGCAGGGTTATTGAAACACATTATACGGGTGGTCTGGATCCAATGACCGGTAAGGTGAACAAGATTATTAACGATGGCAGTATCCGTATTGGTTTGATTGGCGGTACGCCTCCCTATTCAGTGGTGTGGAACAACAACATGACCGGGACCGAGCTTCGAAACCTTCCGGCTGGGAAATACATCTATAATGCCCGGGATTTATACAATTGTCAATCCTCTGATGCGATTGTGTTTACACAACCGGAAATTGTTAAGGATGAATTTCTGGAGGGTCTGAGAGCCATCGATGAGGGTTCAGCAGTGGTATTGGAGAATATTTTCTTTGAATTCAATAAAACTGACCTTTTGCCTGCTTCCTATGAAGAACTAGATAAAGTAGTACAATTTATGCTCGAAGAAGATATTAAACTTATAGAAATATCTGGTCATACTGACAATGAGGGATCGGATGCTTACAATCAAAAGCTGTCCGAAGGCAGGGCAGCTGCAGTAGTAAATTACCTGGCATCGCAAGGCATTAAAACCGAAAGGATGTTGTCGGTGGGATATGGTGAAAGCAGGCCTGTTGATACCAATCAAACAGAAGCGGGGAGAGCGCAAAATCGCCGTGTAGAATTTACCTTAATTAAAAAGTAAGACACCCATAAAACTGTATGTCCATGTCGAAAAAAACGATGCGTATCTTTCCTATAATGCTATGGCTGTTTGTATTTATATCTTTTGGGTTATCGGCCCAGAATTCAAAAAGAGGATATAAATTACTCGAAAAGGTTGATTATGAAAAGGCTCACGAGGTTTTCATGGATGCTGTTGCTGAGAATGGTCAGAATCCGGCGGCCCTATTTGGACTGGCACTGATACTTGCCGACGAAAAATCATCCTATTTCGACCTTATCGGGGCATGGGAATATGCCAGAACCTTGAAACAGAATATAGATAAGCTTACGCCGGAGGAAATCGAATATATCGGCGAATATTTTCTTAATACTGAAGTCAGGCATATTAGCAGGCCCGTTAAAAAGAAAATAGAATATGCTATTGAAACCATTGAGGCCAAATTAATCAAGTATGTTCGTGAGGAAAACAATCTGGACATCGTATATAAAGTAATTGAAAAATTTCCTGATTTCAGACATTTTGATAACGTCATTCATATACGCAATCAATTGGAATTCAGAAAATATGAGAAACTTAATACCTTGGAGGGCTATCTTGAATTCATCCGGAAATTTCCGGATGCCGCACAGATTGATAAAGCTCTTAAATACCGGAATAAAATAGCCTTTGAAAATGTATGTCAGGTTAATACGGTTGAGGCCTACAAAGACTTTATGAAGAAATATCCTCAGTCTTCTGAAATTAACCTGGCTACCAAAAGATTAAATGCAGTAGCCTTTGAAAGGGCAAAGCAGAAGAATACCATACCCGCATTTGATGAATTCATGGCAAAATATCCAGACGCACTTGAGGTTTCTGAGGCCAAGATTATCCAAAAACAATTGCTGTATGAGTATGCTAAGAAAATACAAACCCTGGAAGCTTATAATGATTTTATAAGAAAATATCCTGAAGGCCAGCAATACATCGATATTTTCAACTTGAAAGCACTGGATAATGGCATGCGGTTTATTAACCAGCACCCATTGCCTACAAACAATGTTCAGTGGGCTCGTAGTTTTGACGAAGAAGGAAACCAGGAGCTTTCTGCATGCATGACCATCGACACCCTTAACTTTTACCTGGTAGGCGGTACGGTTTTCAGAACTGATACCGGATCTACCGATGCATGGATCATTAAGCTTACGCAGGATGGCAAGATGGTCTGGAACAAATACATTGGCGAAGGATATAACGATGAAGTGGACTTGCTTACCATTAATCCTAAAAATGAGATCCTGGGTGCAGGTTATACATGGATAGGTACAGATTCATCCTCGAGGGAATCATGGCTTTTTAAACTGGGACCTGATGGACAGAAATTGTGGAGCAAAAAACTCGGGAGAATGCATATTAAGAGTCTGATGGTGACCAAAGCCGGAACTACTTTTACAGGTGGATATCTGGTTGATGATTCTCTTCGCAGGAAGTATTCAATTGCGGTCTTGAATGAAAACGGGAAACGATTATGGAGCAGGACCTATACCGGTATTGGTGAGATTCTGCAACTTACGGAATGCCCCGACCAGCGAATCCTGGTTACTGGCAATCACTGGCGCGCAAAAATTGACCCTAAGGGTTACTTGATCTGGGAATCCTCTTTCAATGCTTCTGACAGCATTATAGCCGCACAGGTCATGTCACGGGGAGAAATATGCTATCTTGGGCTCAGAAATAGCCAGAAATTGATGTTTATCAGGACGGGGCCTGATAATAAACTTGTTATCGAGAAAGAAATAGTACTTCCCGACATGCCTGTTAAAGTTACCAAGATGATCAGGGGCTCTCAGAACCAATTGATTGCAGTATTTACATTTGATCAGTACCAGACCCTTAACTGGATCAATACGGCAAATGGAGAAATTTCAACTTCAGCCAGGATTCCCGGCGGATTCAGGGTTGATGAAATACTAACTGACAGGAATAATAATCTTCTGCTGGTGGCATGCCAAGGTGAAATAATTGTCGTCAGGAACAATGGTATTGCCTTCTAAACATACCTGCTCATTTTACAAACGTTATCCCCGTAATTGAATTTTAGTTGTCTGTCAATAATATTATTTCACTCATCAACGTTTTCTCAATACTGGTCAAAATATTGACCACATCTGCAATTATTTCATCATTTGTTAAGTATAAGCTGAGAAAAAGTGCCGATGAAAAGTAAACATGTTCATGAGCATTATAAGGAAGAATCTAAACACTATTTTGAGTTTTTAAGGCAACAACGTGAAATAGCAGAAAGCCTGAAATACGCAAGTTACATTCAACAAGCGTTATTTCCTTCGGAATGTCTTATCGCCAGCTTGATTCCAGAGCATTTTATTTTTTATCAGCCCAGGGAGATTGTGAGCGGTGATTTCTATTGTGTATCAGGCCACAATGAATATATTTTTATAGCTGTTGGAGACTGCACGGGCCATGGTGTTCCGGGAGCCTTTATGAGCTTGCTGGGTATTACCTTTTTAAATGAAATTATTTCGCGCGGCAATTATTTTGGTGCAGCTTCGATATTAAACCATATGCGTGAATATGTTATGAAGACGTTATGTCAGACCGGAGAGGAAAGCGAACAAAAGGATGGTATTGACCTGGCTTTGTGCATCCTGGATACACGAAAAAATAAGCTGGATTTTGCAGGTGCATTTAATCCGGTGTATATTGTTCGTGATCAGAAACTGGTTGAGTTAGAGGGTGATAAAATGCCTGTTGGAATTGGAGCGGAGGAAGAGAAGCCATTTACAGGTCACTCTTTCAATTTAGAAGATAAGGATACTCTTTATCTCTTCACGGATGGCCTTGCAGATCAATTTGGAGGCCCCAAGGGTAAAAAATTTAAGTACAAGCCTTTCAGAGACATGTTGTTAAGCGGAAATCATTTATCGTTGCCTGAACAAAAACTCAGGATCATGAAAACATTTGATTCCTGGAAAGGCAACCAAAGGCAGTTAGATGACGTATTAGTATGTGGTTTCCGTTATCGTATAACCAGTCCATGCCCTGATTATCATAATAATTCATGAAAATCAATGAATATCAGTGCTTTTCAAATAAAGAATTATCGCTCGATTGTTGATTCAGGCAAATGTTACCTGTCGCCTGACAATATTACATCGCTTATCGGCCAAAATGAATCTGGCAAGACCTCTGTGCTTGAGGCATTGCGGAGCTTCTACGAAGGACAAATCACCGATGATGTATTGCGAAGTGATCAGACATTTCCTGAAATTACCTGTACTTTCATCCTGGAGGAAAGTGACAATTTATATCAAATGATTGATTTTGCTGGTTTACCTGCTGAACTTCATGACCTGATTATGCTTAAGCAGGAGATATCACTTACACGCAAATGGATCAACGCACGCAAAAATATTATTTCGATTGCCGAGCCTGATGTCCTGGTATATTACGAGTCATTGGATAATAAAAGAAATGAGTGTGATCTGCGCATTTCCCGTTCCTATAATGATTTGATGAAACAAACAGAGCACACAGCGAGGCAGATGGAAGCTTCGGAAAAAGCAGTTATTCTAGCCCGCAATGAATTGAATTCGAGACACATCAAACTTGAAGCAGTAAAACGGGTCATCAGCAAATCTAAAAAGCCGGATGAACGAATAGCCGCACAGCAAGATTTTAAAACAACACAACAGCAACTTGTTGACGCTGAAGCAAGTCTTAAAGAAAAACTCATTCAGATTGAAAAGGGAAAAGCAGTATTGCAGGGACTGGCAGAAAAATTAAATAGCTGCAAATTGTTCCATGAAGATTCAGCCAAGGTTAACGCTCTAACAGAGGAAGCGAAAGTAAAAGCGGGTCTAATGCAGGATACTGAACATCAATATGAACTCTGTACTTCAGAAAAAGAAAGTCGGCTGATTTCCAAACGACTTGAACAACTCAAAGCCTTGCACTCACAGGTATCAGATACATTGAAGCACCAGACTGAACTTCTCTCCATCAGGAGAAAAATTACCGACAGTGTTTTGAACGGAAAAGATTCTAAAGATTCAGAAATTGAGGCGGTAAAAGAAAATGAAAGTGAAAGAAACTATGCTACTATTGAGGAAATCGGCATGCAACTCTTCAAACATGTTCCTATGTTCGAGTTTTTTGAAGATTTCAGTAGTCTTTTACCCAACAAAATTGATCTTGAGGATCTTCTTAATGAGAATGTCCATGCCGAAGGATACAAGGCGGCCCGAAATTTTCTTTGTGTGGCCGGTCTTAATGCTGATTTCTTCCGGGAAAAAAATCACCGTATTCTGAAACAAAAGATTGAAAATCTGAACAGTGAAATTACCATTGACTTTCAGGATTACTGGCGTCAAAATGTTGGTAAAAATGATAAAATAAGGATCAATTTTGAACTGGAACATTACGACAATACACACCCTGAAAAAAGTGGTAAACCTTACCTTGAGTTCTGGATTAAGGATAAGCAGGAGAGACTTTATCCGAAACAGCGGAGCAGGGGTGTCAGGTGGTTTCTCTCATTTTACCTGGAACTTAAGGCAACGGCAAAGGAAAATATAAAAAACCGTATCATGCTCATCGATGAGCCTGGTTTGAGTCTGCACGCCAGGGCACAGGAAGATGTTCTAAAAGTATTTGAAGATCTCAAAGATAATCTTCAAATTATCTATTGTACGCATTCGCCCAACCTGATCGACATTCAAAAGCTATACAGGATTATGGCAGTTCAACGGGCAAAAGATGCAGATGAGAAAAGTGAAACCATAGTACTGGATGCTCGATGCCTGCATGAAGCTTCTGCTGATACGCTTTCTCCAATTTACTCACTCATGGGTACCCGGTTAAACGACAGACAGTTTATTTTTCCGAATAACAACCTGATTGTTGAAGATACTATAACCTATTATTACCTTGACGTCATGTCGAGATTGTATAATTTCGCAGAACAGATCCATTTTATTCCAGCCTCAGGCCCTGAGAATATACCCATAATGGCCAATATACTTTTTGGCTGGAAAATTGATTTTGGTTTACTCACCATGGATAACCCCGTTGATAATCAAGTAATAGAATTTCTTAGAGCTACAACTTTTTTCCGGAATGATGATGCAGCCAACAGGAAAATCAGAAACTTTCAGGGTTTTACAGGCATTGAAGACCTGTTTTCAACCCTCGACTTCAAACGGTTCATTCTGCAACAACGCACCGGTATTACTGTAAGAAACACAGATTTTATTGAAAGCAACAAAATATCAAGACTGATATTGGCAACAGACTTTTGTTCCAAAATTCAAAAAGAAGGAACACATTTCAAGGATTTTGATGACGAAACCAAGCGGAATTTTGAAAATCTTTTCAAAATGATCAAAAGTATGGTCACCCAGGACCCAATTCTTCAATCAATCAACTAAAATATAGATTATCAGAATATTATAAACCGTTAGAAACTAACTACTTGATTTTTGCAAATAATTTTGACGAAAGTGCAACTTTCTTTGACGAAACGACGTATATTTTTGGTAAAGTAAATAGAAACAGATAAATACTTATTGTCATGGGCACTTTCATCCTTGTTCTCGTTCCTGCAGTTTCGCTTTTCATTCTTGGCTACCTGTTAATAACCGCTCCTGAATATCGTGAGTATTAATAGTTATTCATTCAATTTGCTGTTTTTCCTGCTAAAAGAAAAATAAACCAGTAATCCGGTTCCCAGCCAGATTAAGAATCTTAACCAATTGGATTGGCCCAATTTGGTCATCAGGAATAAACAACTTAGTAATCCCAACACAGGTATAACCGACAACTTTTTCCTGAAACTTATCCAGGCAATTACAGGACAAGTCATAATAAATACAATCATCGGCAGTTTTTCAAATATTGCACCAGCCATTGGATCATTTTGATCAAACGAAAAGAATTCTCTCCAATAAGCCAGATTAAATTTAAGGTTAATGAGTATTGTTGCTATTATCAGCAGGGGTATCAGGAATTTACCGTTTAAATAAGGCACCATGAACCGGCCTGATGGTTTTGACTGTTTATTCTGCAGCACCAGAACACCTCCGCAGACTACCACGAAAGCAAATAGTGTTCCTATGCTGGTCAGATCAGTCACTTCGGTCAGATTCATAAACAAACAAGGCAGAGCCACAACAATGCCCGTGACAATAGTGGCAAACGAAGGTGTTTTGTATCGGGGATGTATTCTGGAAAATGCTTTCGGGAGCAATCCGTCACGACTCATACTCATCCATATTCTGGGTTGCCCGAGCTGAAATATAAGCAGGACACTTGCCATCGCGATCAAGGCAGTAAAAGCTATAATTCCGCTGATCCAGTCAAGTCCTATTTTCTTAAACACAAAGGCGAGGGGATCTCCAACGCCCAGTTCGCTGTATTTTACCATACCTGTCAATACCAGCGCGATTAATACATACAGAACCGTACAAATGGCCAGGGAATAAAAAATTGCCCTTGGAAGATCACGGGTCGGGTTTTTGCATTCCTCAGCAGTAGTTGATATAGCATCAAAACCGATGAAGGCGAAAAAAACTGCTGATACGCCTTTCAGAACCCCTGCAACGCCTTCCGGAGCAAAAGGACTCCAGTTTTCAGGGTGAACATAAAACGATCCGGTAACAATCACTCCAAATATTACCAACAGCTTTATGGCCACCATGATGTTATTGACGGTACGGGATTCCTTGATACCAATAAACACGACATAGGTTATAACTGCAACGATTAACAGGGCAGGGAGGTCAGCAATGAGCTTGATGTTCCCAAGAGCGGGTGCATTTATCCAAGCCTCGTTGGCCTGTCTCACTGTAGAGGAAAGGAGAGTAACATCCACTCCGGCTGCCAGGCTTTGTATTATACTTTTATGGGCCTGCAGGGCACTGAAATAATCCATGGTAAGGTATTCAGGTATATGCCATCCGAAACCTCTTATGAATTCCGAAAAATAATCGGACCAGGATATAGCTACGGCAATGTTGCCTATGGCATATTCCAGCAACAAGTCCCAACCGATTATCCAGGCTATCAGTTCACCCAGTGAGTAATAAGCATAAGTATAAGCACTACCAGCAACCGGGACCATTGATGCAAATTGGGCATAACATAAGGCTGAAAAGCCGCATGCAATGGCTGTAAATACAAAAAGAACGCTGATTGCCGGTCCTCCGGTTGTGGCTGCATTACCAATAGTTGAGAAAATCCCTGCGCCAACAACAGCAGCAATTCCAAATGCGGTCAGATCCCTTACGCTTAAAGACCTCTTTAATTGTAGTCCCGATGCCTCGTTTGCTGCTGATTCCTTGAGTATATTATGGAGCGGTTTGGTACGCCACAAAGATCGTTTATCCATCATTAAATTTGTGTAAATTGCACTGAATAAAGATAACATAAAAGATAGTCTCAAAAATAAATTTACACGGCGATTAACTTATCCTGACTCCATGAAAAAACTGTATTGTCTGTTGTGGATCATTTCTTGCGCATTCGTTCTTCCCGCACAAGATTTCACTTTAGGATGGGCAGGGGAAAAGATTATACCGGATGCTTCATTTTTAAACACTTCAGGATGGTTGTGCAATCAATCTGACCTTCAGAAAGGAGATTCCTGCTTCGTAACATCAGATACCGCATTGCATTTGCATTGGAGGTTCGGAGCCGGAACACGTGCGAAATTCACCCAATGCTATAAGGTAATGTCTGTCCCGCTTGACCTTTCAGACAAAGACGTTATTGGTATTAATATTCGCGGTAAACAAGGTAAAAGCTGGGTAAGGAATGTTGAACTGAAACTTGAATCCGGCAACAGGCAAGCCTCCTATACCTGGGAAAATCTTGCCCATATCAACCGCTGGTGCGAGCAACTGGTCATTCTGAAAAATCAATTCTCAAATAGTAAAATCATTAAATGGGACTCTATCACGGTCATTTCGTTTGCCATCACGATGAACGCTATGGATTTAACAGATAATCAGATTGACTCGGGAACAGTATCATTCCACAATTTAATTGCCCAATCGGTCAGCGGATTTATCAGAGCTGACAAAGCTGAAAAATTGACCAGTTTTAGCACTGACGAGCTGGAGAACATCCGGTTGAATGCGGCACGGGGTATTCAGGGCAGGCAGAATCCCAATGGTTTGTTAACCACCTGGTTACCAGACGGATCATCCTGGTTATATGGTCAGGGACTTGCACTGCGAGTATTAACAGAAGAAGGCGTATGGAATGGTACCGTTGCCTTAAATGATTTTGCCGTAGCTGCTGAAAAACTGGCCCATTTCATGGCCACTCACCAGGCAGGGGAGGGATACTGGCCCAGGGCCTGGGATGCTTCAACAGGTAACATTATTGTCAATCTCGAAGGAGACAATACAGTTTGGATGGGTGACTTTCCCTGGATACCGGGGAGCCTGGCTTATTATTATAGAAAATCAGGTGATGAAGATGTTCTGCCAGCGATTCTTAAGGCAAAGACTTTCCTGTATGATCTGATTGAATCAAGTGGTAAAGTGAATACGTTGAATATAATTACCCGACAGAAATCCGAGGTTTCCAATTATGAGGGTTATGCTGCCGTTCTGTATTGCCTTTTTGAACTTGGAGATACCTTGAAAGCAAAACTGGTAATGGATTATGTGATGGACACGGGTTGGGATGATCATTTACTGTTCTGGAAAGAGGGCCCCGGCTCATCAAGGCCGGTACTATTGGTAAACACCTGGCTTGCCTCACTGGCCTCATCCCTGGGTTATACAAGTGAATCCCTGAATGCTCTTTCAATGGTTGGAAAGCTCCTGTATACGCGCGGCCCGGGAGATCCCTACGGTTTTGATGGTGTGGGTCCAATTGCCACCTGGTATGAGGGTTCACTTTCTTATATTGCTGCAGCTGGTCCGGGAAGTAATGAATTATTTGCAGGTATCAGGGATCATATTAATGCAGATGGCACCGTTCCCGCATACAATGAAAACCTGGGCGCAATGGCAGGAATATGGGCGGTCGACTGGTCAAGTCTGGATGCCACTTCCTGGCTTTACTTTGCAGCAGCTCAAAAAGTTCCTTTCGGTTATAGCGGAGCTGATCCGGATATTTTTTCGGCAATTCCCGAATTCCGCAAAACTAATACACCCATAGATATCGGAATCCTTCAGGATAAAATCTATATATTTGATCATCAATCACTAATAAGTAACAGTTATCACCTGCACTTATACACGATGAACGGAATATTACTAGGATCGGGCAGTTTTGCTGCTGATGAAAAGGAATTGGATATCTCGGATCTTACCCGCACCAAACTTATGAACGGAGGTCTTTACCTCTTAGTATTGACCGAAGACAATCTCCAATACACAAAAAAGTTCGTGTATTGCAGTGCCAAAGGCACTTGATTGGCTGGTTTATTTCTGGGCAAGTATTTTATGGTTTTCATGTACGCTTTTTTTCATGTTCCGGTGAAACTCGTTAATGGCAATCCGGTGAAAATAGGGATATAAAAAGCGGTCCCGAAAAAAGGAATTACTCTTAAAAGCTGTCTGGTGGATTATTTCAGTATGGCCTTTCCGGGTAGGAACAAAGTAAATAGTCTGTTCACCACGGGATTTTCCTCCTTTTAAATAGCTGAATGTTATAGATTTGTTCGTACTGTCAATGTTTACAATTTCCAATCCCACAGCCAAGTTGTACAACCCCTTCATGATTTTCAGGTTCACATAAAATACCTGGCCGGTATCAATTCCGGCAAAATATTCATCATTCCTGTACATAACCGTATTTTGCCATTTTGAAATCAGTAAGCCAAACGAAACCATTTTGCCATTCCAGGATTCTGCAGGACTCGTTATTTGATAGGTTTTCCACACTTTTTCAGGATCTTCCCTGAGAAAATATACGGATTCAAGTATATGATATCCCTTTAAATTTTGTCCTTTCCGATAAGTTGCTTGTAATTCATTGAAATACTGCAAATTGCTTTCTGAAAACTGATTTTCAATCAGAGTCCGTATTTTTTTTTGGGGAATCCTGGCCATATCGATTGTTTCGGAAGCATTTTGTGCATGACTTAGCCAGGAGGCAAAGACAAAAAGCAAGGAAAACAATGATTTCATAAGCAGTGTCTTTTAATCCTTATACAATAATATGGATTAATAGGTTACTGCAAAACTAAACAATTAATTACCAAAAACCTTTTTAAGCAGTTCGGTTGTTCTTGCTACCGGATCTTTCCTGATCTTCAGCTCTTCCTTGGCTATCATTACAAAAAGTCCGGCAATAGCCTGGTCGGTAACATAAACAGCCAGATCAGGATTCATTTTCTGTACCAGCGGGATCTTGTTGTAGGTATTGATTAATTCGGTCCAGTATTTGGTTGCATCAACTTTATCCAACGAGTTTTTAATGACTGGCTGGAATTTTGTTTTAAGTTCAACCGATGTGGTTTTCCGGAGATATTGAGTAGCAGCATTGTTTTCGCCCCTCACAATGCCGATGGCATCCCTGATGCTCATGCCGGTAATGGCTGATACAAATATCGGTTTAGCTTCGCTGGCAGCATCTTCAGCAGCGCGGTTGATGGAAAGGACAGCCTTGTCTACCTGATTGCCAAGTCCGACAGCTCTGAGCCTCGATTCCACAGCTTTGGCATCGGGCGGGAAAGGAATTTTAATTTCAGGATTGCCAAAGTATCCGTCAACTGCCGATACTATACTTACACCTTCGCCGGTACCTTTAATAAGGGCTTCTTTGATACCTTCAGCGGCTTCATTTTCAGTAAAACCACCGGATGTACCGGAATTCAATGTTTTTGATACTTTTTTAAGAAATTGGGCGGATGAACAGGAAGGGATATTGACAATAAGAATCACCGCAACAAAAAACCGTAAGGTATTTTTCATAACCTGGAGTATATTTACAGATATATCACAAAATGTATGCCAACCAGCAAAAGTGATGCAGGCAGTAATTATGCATGGCTGCCTCTTGACAATGCAGCCAAGATATTTCCTGCTGTGCAGTCACAGGAGCACACAACAGTGTTCAGATTATCTGTTATCCTGAATGAGCCGGTTAATATCACCTGTTTACTGAATTCCATTCGCAAAATTGAATTAAGATTTCCCTATTTTAAGGTCAGCTTAAGAAAGGGATTCTTTTGGTATTACCTCGAACACATCGATCGACCTCTAGTTCCCCTCACAGATAATCAGGGGCTATGCCGCGCTTTTAATGTTCAGCATGAAAAGGATGCCTTATTGTTCAGAATATCTGTCCTAAGGAATCGTATTAGTGTTGAATTCTCTCATATTTTGACAGATGGCACGGGTGCAAAAGTTTTTTTTACTGCATTGCTAACGACTTACTTCACCGAAAAGGGGCATATAGTAAATGATATCCCTGGCTTTTCCTTGGATTCATCCATTTCTGATCAGGAATTTGAAGATGCCTATAACCATTACTTTAACGCTGGCATTCCCCCGGTTATCCAGTATACCAAGGCGTTTCATTTACCCTATAAGCTCAATGACAAACCCCGTTTTCATGTTCTGGTTGCCTTGTTATCGCTAAATCAAATTAAGTCGAAAGCCAGGGAAAAAGGAATCAGCATCACAGATTACCTGGTATCGGTTTATTTGTTTATTCTTCAGGAGATTTTTCATGAATTGCCGAGGTACAGTCGTTTTAGAAGAAAGAAAATCCTGCGTATTCAGGTACCTGTCAATTTACGCAGAATTTATCCCACAAAATCATTAAGAAATTTCTCGTTGTTTCTGCTTCCTGAAATAGATCTCCGGTTAGGACGGTATACTATTGATGAGATAAGTAAGATTGTTTATCACAAAATGCAGCTCGAAACAGATGCAAAGCTAATTAATAAAATAATCGCACGAAATGTGGGCGGTGAGAAGAATGTTATAGTTCGTGGCATTCCATTATTCCTGAAAAGTCTGATACTCTATTTTAAATACTATTCCCAGGGAGCCAATCAATATAGTGGTGTAGTTACCAACATAGGGAGGGTAGAGCTTCCTGATGAGATGATGCGGCAGATCGGTTATTTCGTGTTTATTCCGCCACCACCCAATAAAAAACTGAAGGTGAATTGCGCAGTGATTGGATTTAATGATAAACTGGTAATTAGTTTTGGGAACATTACCAGTTCTAACGAATTGGAAAAAAAGTTCTTTCGGTTTCTTATCAGCCAGGGTGTCCAGGTGAAACTTATTACATATTAATGAAAATATTATGAAACTCTGTCCACAATGCGGTGTTGAGCTCGATGAGCACATGCAGGTATGTCCCTTATGTAAATATTCCGATTTTGATCGTCAAACCGATCCAAAGGATATCGGTATTGTTCATGGTAATGAGCCAGGTGAAAAACTCCTGTCCGATTATGTAAAACTTACCAAAAATCAAAAGAGAAAACTATTTTGGGAATTATCAGGTATTATTTTGTTTTCGGGGATCCTGGTAACGCTGATTATCGATGTCGTAACTTCAAAAACTATCACCTGGTCGAGATATTCCATAACAATTTGTCTGGTGCTTTTTTTCAATACCACCTTGCTTTCTTTCCTGCGTCACAAATTATTAATTCTGCTCGGCGGTAGTTTTTTATCTACCTCATTGTTATTGGTTTTACTTGATTTGTATAATGAAAGGATCGGGTGGGGCACCCAATTGGGAATACCCTTGCTCTTTTCCCTGTATCTGATTATTTTCGTGCTGGCAGTGGTGATTCGATTGACAAAACAACACGGATTCAATATTTTGGGTTGTTGTTTTCTGGCTGTAGGTTTGCTGTGCCTGTGCATTGATGGCATTCAGTCGAGGTATTTGACAGAAGAAATTTCCTTTCACTGGAGCCTGATAGTTTTTGTATGCCTGGTTCCCATTGCTGCCATTTTGTTCTATATTCATTACCGGCTTAACAGGGGTATTGAATTAAGACGATTTTTTCACATTTAAAACCAACTTAACAGTATTTCATACGCCGGAATCCGGGAACAATTCATAATATTATATAATATAGCTGTACAAGTTATTTATTTAGTCTACCTTAGCGGCATAATTTTTTAAATCATATTATGAAAGAAGGAAAAGTAAAGTTTTTTAATGAGTCAAAAGGTTTTGGTTTCATTAAGGACACTGCAACAAGTGAAGAGTATTTTGTTCATGTCAGCGGTTTGGTTGATTCGGTCAATGAAGACGATGAAGTAACATTTGAACTCCAGCAAGGTCGTAAAGGCTTAAATGCTGTAAACGTGAAATTAGTATAATTGTAAAATCAATATACTTACATTCATTTTAGGCCGCCGTTTGGCGGCCTTTTTTTTTATAGTCATCCTGAGCGGAGTCGAAGGATCTTTATTCATAACTGTTCATGTCCATAGACGCAACCGTATTGAAAGATAATGCATCTAAAAGATAATTAACCGGAGGAGTAAGAATATATGAAAACCCGCAAGTCATTTTTTATTGCTTTATTATTGATTTTCATCATGAATTCCTGTGAAAAGGAATATAAAACCGAAATAAAGATACCTCCGTACTCGCCATTGTCCCTGAATATTGACTGGGATCTGTTGAAGATTGGGGTAGTGAATAAGGACTGGACTATTGTGGATACGGAAATCTCTAAACTTTTAGTAAATTCAAATCCAGAACTAACTGATAGTGACTGGATCGGACAATTTAAAAGTATTGATTCATTGATTATTAAAATAAATAATTCTGAAAAACTGTCTGCTGAATTATTTTGTTACGCTTGTATTAAAACTTTACCGGCGATATCTGAAATTCTTGTCATGACAGATTCTGCATGTGTTTCCGTAAGCAGGATTATTGATATAATAACGCCGGATGACAGCAAGCTGAGATTTGGAGGTATTCATGATGTGTATTGAATTTGTCCCATCTCCGTCAAACTAATAATCTTATTTAGCTATAATACTGCACATTTAAATTCATTGTAAGGGCTAATAACCTATTATTTAACGAGGTCTTTAAGATTAATGAACTCATTATAGAAATCTATCCGGATGCCAGACGGCTGTTATTTACCGCATAAGGACTTCAAAAACACACTATCATTAACAAATTGAGGCATCATAGATACAATAAATTTATTTTTTTTCATAGTCCGAAAATTTGCTTTAACATAAAATCTAACGATATAGAACTTCGGCAAAGGCCGAAGTCACTATATCTGATTTTATGTTAAGTATCCGGTTTAACTCCGCTAAGGCTGCGTTAAACTGTCTACACGCAAAATTTCTACAATTGTCCCATAATTAATATTATGTTAAATAGAGTATAGTAAGATAAAGGGAAGTTGTTCACTTCCCTTTTCAGATATTTATAAAGCGTTAAGCTTCTTTACCACGTCCTGGTATTTGTCATCCATTTTCAGCCTGTAGAAAATCGTTTTTAACGTTTCCAGTGAGGTTCTTTCAGCTGGATCAATCGCATGGGACCTTTCCATATATGGTATGGCAGATTTCAGCATCTCATCACCTTGTTTCTGAAGTTTTTCAAATTCAGTATTATCAGAAATTTTTGATGCGTCTTCGTATATTTTAACAGCCTTGTTGAAATAGAGAACTCCAAGGTTATATGTTGCATCAAAAAAGTCAGGTTTCATTTCGATACAGGTCTTATATGCTTTTTCGGCTTCCTCAAAATTTCCCATCTTATCGTATAATGTACCTTCGGCAAATGTATATGAAACATTCTGAGGATCACCGGTTTTGGCAACTCCGAGCAAGCGCAATGCTTCGCCACTCTGATTCGAAACCAGGTAATAATTGATCAATTCAATCATAATCGATTGATTATTAGGATATTTATTGAACCCTTCATTGATTGTCTTTACACCACTTGCTGTATCACCGCTTGCAAAGTAGCTCTGTTTACGGAACACATAAAGAAAAGGATCATCGTATTTATTAGCTGCTGCTTCTTCAAAAAGCCTGTTGGCTTCCTTATAATCTTTGTTTTCAAAGGCTGCCCTACCGGCATAATATATATCGATCGTATCTATTTGATTGTTCATCAGCGGTACTTTATTCAGATCCAATACCTCCAAAAAATTTTTATGGGATGCTTTGTAATCTTTGTCATCATAAGCCAGTACTGCAGCCGATTCAAATGCTATTTTGAGGTTTTTAATGGCCTTAATGATTTCATCATTGGCCTTACCATCCGTGTTTATCTTTATGGCTTCATCAACTGCTTTTCTAGCCTCTGTCAAAGGATCAGGATGAATCTTAATAGTTTCGGTCCAGTTTTCAAGAGCACCATTTCTAAATTTTAAGTTTACCCTATCATATACAAAAACTTCAATTTTGTCACCACCCTCCTGTGAAGTTTGCACTTCCTTGGGTTCCTTATAAAACAGTTTTACATTCACTTGATCCATACCAATGCGCAAAACATCATTATTAACGTTAAAAATATCCATTAACAATTGGGCACGACTGGTCCAAGTTTTGACTTTGATGTTTTTCTTCGCATCCTGAATATCAGAATCACTCTTCTTCAATTTGTTCTCCAAGCCTGTGTAATTCAGGGCTGAACTACTGGCGACTGGCGTTTGGGATTTCAGGCCGATCCCGGCAAAGAGAAACATCGAAATAAGAAACAAACTAATTCGCTTCATCGTATTTGTTTTTTAAAAATTATTAGTAAATGCTTAATGATTAGTATCAAAAATTTTGCCAAATATAAATTCAATTTGTTTATTGTCCAAAAAATCACAGTATATTAAGTAGTTAAAATGCTGTTTTCATCGGAAGAATCCTCTGTATCTTTCTCATCTGTAGTATCTGTCGATCCTACAACATCAGTTACCGCAGCAATCGAATCACCACTCTTGATGTTGATAAGCCTTACGCCCTGGGTGGCCCTTCCCATGAGCCTGAGATTGGCAACAGCCAGTCGTATGGTGAGACCCGATTTATTGATGATCATTATATCATCCTTGTCGGTCACAGCCTTGATAGCAATCAGCAAACCTGTTTTTACAGTAATATTGATGGTTTTTACGCCCTTTCCGCCCCTGTTTGTTACCCGGTAATCCTCCAGCTCTGTTCGTTTACCATAACCGTTTTCAGAAACTACCAGAACGGTGTTGGAAGGATCCTGAATGCAAATCATGCCAACTACTTCGTCTGAAGGTACTCCAAACCTGATGCCGGTAACGCCTGAAGCGGTTCTTCCCATTGGTCTTACTTTCTTTTCATGGAATCTGATGGCTTTCCCCGACCGAACGGCAAGGAGTATTTCACAATTACCATTTGTAAGTTGTGCTTCGAGCAGACTATCCCCTTCCCTGATGTTTATGGCATTAATGCCATTTTGTCTTGGCCGGGAATAGGCTTCCAGAGATGTTTTCTTAATAATACCCTTCAAAGTGCATAAAACTATGAAGTTGTTGGAGATATAATCACTGTCCACGAGACTTTTCAGGTTAATGAAGGCCTTAACTTTATCGCCGGGTTCAATACTTAATAGATTCTGGATCGCTCTCCCCTTTGATGTTTTGGTCCCTTCAGGAATTTCATAAACCTTCTGCCAGAAACATCTGCCTTTTTCCGTGAAGAAAAGCATAGTATTATGCATGGTGGCATGATACATGTGTTCGAGGTAATCCTCATCACGTGTTTCGCTTCCTTTAGAACCTTTTCCGCCCCGTTGTTGCGTACGGAATTCAGTCAATGGAGTGCGCTTGATGTAGCCCAGGTGCGAAACTGTGATGATCATATCATCATCGGCATAAAAATCTTCAGGATTGAATTCCCCTGCATCAGGTACGATGGCGGTACGGCGATTGTCACCATATTTATCAATGAGTTCAGCGAGTTCATCTTTGATGATCTGCATACGTATGCTTTCATCGGCAAGCAAGCTTCTCAGATATTCAATCAATTTCTGCAATTCATCATATTCCTGTCTGATCTTATCCCTTTCCAGGCCGGTGAGCCTTTGCAGACGCATCTCGAGTATAGCTTTGGCCTGAATTTCAGTCAGGTTGAAGGTTGCTATCAAACCTTCTCTGGCTTCGTCAGGAGTTTTAGAAGCTCTGATAAGACTAATAACAGCGTCGAGATGATCAAGCGCTATCAGCAAACCCTCAAGGATATGCGCTTTTTTCTCGGATTCTTCAAGATCATACCTTGTGCGCCGGACAACAACTTCATGCCTGTGCTCGACGAAATACCTGATGCTTTGTTTTAAAGAGAGCAACCTGGGCCTTCCATGTACAAGAGCAATATTATTAACATTGAAAGAGGTTTGCAATTGGGTAAGCTTGTACAGGTTGTTCAGTACAACACTTGACTGTGCTTCTTTCTTACATATGATTACAACCCGGATGCCATTCCGGTCCGATTCATCATTGATATAGGATATCCCTTCGATTTTCTTGTCATTGATCAGTTCAGCAATTTTCTTGATCATTTCGGCCTTGTTCACCTGATAAGGAACTTCCTTCACTACAATCACCTCACGTCCGCTCGGAGTGACCTCTATCTCGGTGTGTGCACGCAGAACAATCCTGCCCCTTCCTGTTTCAAAAGCTTCCTTTATACCCAGGTGACCATAGATAATACCTCCAGTCGGAAAATCGGGTCCCTTAATATGAACCATCAACTCTTCTGTGGTGATTTCATTGTTATCGATATAAGCAGCTATGGCTTTACATACTTCTGTCAGATTATGCGGGGGCATATTTGTAGCCATGCCCACCGCTATACCGGAAGCGCCATTAATTAGTAAATTGGGTATTCTGGAAGGCAATACCACAGGCTCCTGCAAAGTATCATCAAAATTAAACTGGAAATCAACCGTATTCTTGTCGATATCTGCCAGCATCTCTTCCGCAATTTTCTGAAGCCTGGCTTCAGTGTATCGCATAGCTGCAGGATTATCACCATCCATCGATCCGAAATTACCCTGACCTTCCACCAACGGATATCGGAGTGACCAATCCTGTGCCATTCTGACCATGGCATCGTATACCGAAGTATCGCCATGTGGATGGTATTTTCCAAGAACCTCTCCAACAATACGGGCAGATTTCTTATAGGGTCGGTTCGAAAACACTCCTAAATCTTGCATCCCGTAGAGAACTCTCCGGTGTACAGGTTTAAGCCCGTCTCTTACATCGGGCAACGCACGGGAAACAATGACCGACATCGAGTAATCGATGTAAGCCGATTTCATCTCTTCTTCAATATTGACTTGTATAATCTTTTCTCCTTCAGCCATGTTAATTGTACCAGATTTAATTTCCTTTACCCAATAATATGAATATTCACTTTAAATCAAGCATCTAAAGTAGGTAATTATTGCCGTTTAACCGTTTTTTTTGTGTTGTTTATATTAACAATAGCTGTTAAAAACCGTTTCCAATTAATTCGTATATTTGTGCAGCAAATTACTGTATCAACAAGAATAACGAATTGTTTATTTATATGGACGCCAAGTTCTCTCAAAGAATAAAAGATGTACTTTCCTTTAGTAAAGAAGAAGCCATTCGACTTGGGAATAACGAAATAGCACCGGAGCATTTACTCCTTGGAATATTGCGTGAAGGCGAAGGTGTTGCCATCGATATACTGGTTTCACTGGGGGTTAACCTTTACCAGTTGAAAAAGGATATTGAAGTAATCATTTCTTCGGCCGGACCAATTAAAGTTACCGACACCGAGAATATACCCCTGCTTAAAACCTCTGAAAGGATTTTAAAACTGGTATATCTTGAAGCTAAATCCATGAAAAAAAGCACTATCGATACAGGACATCTCCTCCTGGCTATTATAAAAGATGAGAACACCCCTGTTTCGAGGGTAATGTCTGATCACAGTATTGATTATGAAAAGGCCCGAAGGGAATTGTTGAATGAACATATGGCAGATACTGAGGACAATGAACCTCGTTCAGATTATCCTCATGAAGACGATGAACCCATGGGATCTTTTGGTTCACAAGGTGGCAAGGGAAGCAATCCTGAATCAGGTGCCAAATCAAATTCTGATACTCCCGTTCTCGATAATTTCGGGATTGACCTTACTAAGGCAGCAGAAGAGGACCGGCTCGATCCGATTGTCGGCCGCGAAAAAGAAATTGAACGGTTGGCCCAGATACTGAGTCGCCGTAAAAAGAATAATCCTATACTGATCGGCGAACCAGGTGTTGGAAAATCAGCCATCGTTGAAGGCTTAGCTTTGAGAATCATTCAAAAGAAGGTTTCACGGGTTCTTTTTGGTAAACGGGTTGTTACACTCGATTTGGCTGCTATTGTCGCCGGTACAAAATACCGCGGTCAGTTTGAAGAGCGTATGAAAGCCATATTGAATGAGCTTTCAAAAACCTCAAGTATTGTCCTTTTTATCGATGAAATTCATACAATTGTCGGTGCAGGCGGTGCCACAGGTTCTCTCGATGCCGCTAACATGCTGAAGCCTGCTCTTGCCCGTGGTGATATTCAGTGCATCGGGGCCACTACACTCGATGAGTACCGCCAGCATATCGAAAAGGACGGAGCACTGGAACGCCGCTTCCAGAAGATCATGATTGAACCTACCTCCCCCGAAGAAACTATCGAAATATTGAATAATGTTAAGGAAAGATACGAAGATCATCACAACGTAATTTACACACCGGATGCCATTGATGCCTGTGTAAAGCTTACCAACCGGTATATTTCCGACAGACACCTCCCCGATAAGGCTATTGATGCCTTAGATGAGTCAGGTTCAAGAGTTCACATCTCAAACATCCATGTACCTGAAAGGATTATTGAACTCGAAAAGAAAATCGAAGAGACCAAAAGGGAAAAAATAAAAGCGGTAAAAAACCAGAATTTTGAAAAAGCAGCGAGTTTCAGGGATAAAGAAAAGGAATTCCTTGAAATGCTTGAGGATGAAAAATTAAAATGGGAAAAGGAACTTACCCGTAATCGTCAGGTAGTTGATGCTGATAAGGTAGCTGAAGTAGTAGCCATGATGACCGGTGTCCCTGTACAACGTATTGCACTTGAAGAAGGCCAGCGCCTGTTGAAAATGGGTGAAGAGCTGAGAGGAAGTGTAATCGGACAGGATGAGGCCATTGAAAAGGTGGTAAAATCCATTCAGAGAAACCGTGCAGGGTTAAAGGATCCGAATAAACCAATTGGTACATTTATTTTCCTCGGGCCTACAGGAGTTGGAAAAACCCAACTGGCCAAGGTTCTTGCCCAGTATCTCTTTGATTCATTCAATAACCTGATCCGGATTGACATGAGCGAATATATGGAAAAATTCTCTGTGTCACGTCTGGTTGGCGCACCTCCGGGATATATTGGCTATGAAGAAGGCGGTCAACTGACAGAAAAGGTTAGAAGACGTCCATACAGTGTGGTTTTACTCGACGAAATTGAAAAGGCCCACCCTGATATCTATAACATTCTACTCCAGGTTCTTGATGAGGGACAGCTTACAGATAGTCTGGGGAGGCGCGTGGATTTCAGAAATTCCATTGTTATTATGACTTCGAATATAGGCACCCGTCAGTTGAAAGACTTTGGTCAGGGTGTCGGATTTTCCACCAAAACAAAACAAGAATCTTCCAACGAATATACGAGAAGTGTTATTCAGAACGCACTTAAAAAAGCCTTTTCACCCGAGTTTCTGAATCGTATCGACGATGTTGTGATCTTCAATACATTGACCAGGGAAGATATCCACAAGATTATCGATATTGAATTGCAAGGATTGTATAAGAGAATTCTTGTCATGGGCTATCAGATTAAAATGACTGAAACAGCAAAAGATTTTATTGCTGAAAAGGGTTATGATATCCAGTTTGGCGCCAGACCTCTGAAACGTGCGATTCAGAAATACCTCGAAGATCCGATGGCAGAGGTTATCATTAAATCCAATATGCATGAAGGTGACACCATTGCCATCAGCTTTAACAAGAAAAAAGAAGAAGTAGTGATGAAGGTTCTGCATGTGGAAGAAGCCGCCAGTAGCATTGTGGATGATACCGACGACAATGGCTAATCAATTACTTCTCCATACAAGTCAAAATCTTCAACGGCAGTAATCCGGATTCGATAGAAATCCCCGGTTTTAAGAAGTGTTCCAGGGGCCGGTACAAGAACTTCGTTGTCAACTTCAGGAGAGTCAGATTCGGTGCGACCAATATAGTACTCCCCTTCCCTGCCATCAATCAATACTTTAAATGAACGACCTATTTTATTTACATTCAATTTATTAGAAATCGATTGTTGTAGGTGCATGAGTTGATCGGCCCGCTCCTTTTTAACTTTTTCCGGTAGATGATCTTTCCAGGTTTGGGCAGCCCAGGTATCCTCTTCTTCGGAATAGGTAAAAATTCCCAGACGATCAAATTCAACACGCTTTACAAATTCAAACATTTCATTGAATTCACTTTGGGTCTCTCCCGGATGCCCTGTCATCAGTGAAGTCCTTAATGTAATATCCGGTATTTCTTTACGGAGGTAGTTAATTAGTTCATAATTCTGCTTTTGGTTATGACCCCGGCGCATTTTTTTTAGCACCACATCGCTGCTGTGCTGAAAGGGCATATCCAGATACTTGCAAATATTATCACGTTCTTTCATGACCTGTATTGCCTCTCGCGGAAAGCTTGCGGGGTAGGCATAATGCAACCTGATCCATTCAATCCCCGTGATCTCCGACAAGGCTCTCAGAAGATCCGGCAACGCTTGCCTTTTATAAAGATCCAATCCGTAAGAGGTCAGGTCTTGTGCAATCAGAATCAATTCTTTGACACCTTTACTGGCTAAACTGCGGGCTTCTCCAAGCAACATTTCCAGAGGTGTTGATCTGTGCCGGCCACGTATCAGAGGAATGGCACAGAACGAACACTTTCTGTCGCATCCTTCCGATACCTTCAGATAAGCGTAATGACCCGGAGTTGATAACAAACGTTCCCCAAGCAGGGATTGCTTATAACTTAAACCAAGATGTTTGATAATTAATTCTAAATCATTGACACCAAAGTATTTATCGACATCTGATATTTCATTCTCAAGATCCTTTTTATACCTTTCAGACAGGCATCCCATCACGTAAACCTGGCGGATCAGGCCATTCTCCTTTGCCTTTATGAATCTTAAAATGGTATCAATGGACTCCTGCTTGGCATCCCTGATAAAACCGCAGGTATTGATGATTACGGTTTTGGCATCAAAGGATTCTTCATTATGCCTTACCGTAAGATTATTCGACTCAATTTGTTTCATCAGGTACTCCGAATCCACTACATTCTTTGAACAGCCCAGGGTAACGATATTAATTTTCTCATGTTTTACTGCCCGGGTATGCATGCTTGTTTTATTGAACAAGTTTGCTGTTCTTGCGGCTGTATAGAAAGTAGATGACGAGTCCGATGGCCATCCATATCAACAGTCTTTCCCAGGTTTCCCAGGGAAGACTGAACATTTGCAATAAGCAAATAGCAGCACCGGCAAGTGGTACCCAGGGGACAAAAGGAGTCTTAAAAGGTCTGGGCACATCAGGTCTCTTTTTTCTCAATATGATAATGCTGATGCATACGATGGTAAAAGCAAGCAATGTACCAATTGACACCAATTCACTGAGAATGTGAATGGGCAATAAACCGGCGATGAAGCAGGCGACTACACCCGTTAAAATAGTTGTGACATAAGGAGTTCTGAATCGGGGATGAATTTTGGAGAAGCTTTTCGGAAGCAAACCATCCTTAGCCATGGTATAGAATATCCTGGGCTGACCCAGCAGCATTACTAAAATAACCGAACTAAGGCCGGCGATTGCACCAATTTTTATAAGCGGACGAAGCCATATCAAAGCATCCCCTGTTCTGTCAATAGCCATAGCCAGGGGTGCAGGAACGTTTAAATCATAATAGGGCACGATGCCAGTAAGCACACCTGATACCAGTACATAAAGCAAAGTGCATATCACCAGTGATCCAAGGATGCCTATTGGCATATCCCGCTGCGGATTCTTGGCCTCCTGCGCGGCGGTTGAAACTGCGTCAAATCCAATATAAGCAAAGAAGATTACCGCCGCACCACGCAACACCCCGGAAATACCGAATTTACCAAATTCTCCGGCATTTGGTGGAATAAAGGGTTTCCAGTTGGCCGTATCAATAAAGGACAGGCCGAATCCGATAAAAAGAAGGATAACAATTACCTTCACAGCTACAATAACGTTGTTTATCCTGGCTGATTCCTTTATCCCTATAACGAGCAAGGTTGAAAGCAATGCAATTATGAAAATAGCGGGAAAATTGATGATACTGCCGGTAAGAACCCAACCCTGACCTTTTATAAAATCAATGGGTGCATTACAGAGGTGTACAGGGATGTTAATATTATAATCGTGAAGAAAGCTTACCATGTACCCTGACCAACCTACTGCTACTGTAGATGATGCGAAAAGATATTCGAGTATCAGGTCCCATCCGATAATCCAGGCCACAAATTCACCCAGGGAGGCATAGGCATAAGTATAAGCACTGCCAGATATAGGAATCATTGAGGCAAATTCGGCATAGCATAAACCCGCAAACACACATCCGGCAGCCGAAATGATAAAGGATAATACCAGGGCTGGTCCGGCATAGTTGGCGGCCACTGTTCCCGTAAGAACGAATATTCCGGTACCGATAATGGCTCCAATGCCTAAAGTAACCAGACTGGTCCCGCTAAGAGCCTTTTTCAATCCGTGTTCCTTATCAAAGGCATCTGCCAGTAGCTGATTGATGGGTTTTGTTCTGAATAATTGCATGAGAATAGCTTTAAAGTGTTTTTGTACACCTCAAATATATTCTTTCTTGGAATAGGTTGGATATTTTTAAGAAGAAAACAGGGTTTCTACAAATTCGTTCTTATCAAATATTTGCAGGTCCTCAAGTTTTTCACCGATGCCAATGTATTTCACAGGTATTTTAAACTGATCAGATATCCCTATTACTACACCGCCTTTGGCTGTACCGTCGAGTTTAGTAATGGCCAGAGCATTTACCTGTGTTGCTTCAGTGAACTGACGCGCCTGTTCAAAAGCATTTTGTCCGGTAGAACCGTCAAGAACAAGTAAAACCTCATGTGGTGCATCCGGGATGACTTTTTGAATTACCCGTTTTATCTTGGAGAGTTCACTCATCAGGTTAGCCTTGTTATGAAGACGGCCCGCTGTATCAACGATAACCACGTCAAACTGATTTGATTTGGCTGACGTCACAGTATCAAAGGCAACAGATGCAGGGTCACTGCCCATCTGCTGTTTGACAATGGGAACCCCCACCCGTTCAGCCCAGATGGATAGCTGATCAATGGCAGCAGCCCGGAATGTATCGGCAGCACCCAGGATAACTCTTTTATTTCCTTTTTTAAATTGCCAGGCCAGCTTGCCAATAGTGGTTGTTTTTCCAACACCATTCACGCCAACAACCATAATAACGTATGGTTTTTGGGGAAGCGGTGACGAAAAGTCAGCGTCATTCTCCGATTTGTTTTCTTCCAATAAGGCACTGATTTCTTCCCGTAAAATACGGTTGAGTTCTTCGGTGTTCATGAATTTGTCATGAACTACCCTGTCCTGTATACGGTCAATAATCCGCAATGTGGTATTTACGCCAACATCAGATGAGATCAGTGCTTCTTCGAGATTATCGAGTACTTCATCATCGACATGAGATTTGCCCATGATAGCTCTGGATAAACGCTTTACGACACTATCCTTGGTCCTTTCTAAGCCACGGCTTAAATCATCCTTGTATTGTTTGCTGAACAAACCAAAAATTGCCATAGAAAGAGGTTATTGGTACATGGACCCTGAAAAAAAATGGCTTTCTTAATACAAAGAAAGCCATTTTTTTATGATTATAAAGAAACCTTATTTTTCAGTGAAATAGTCTCTGATATGGTCAACATGAACCATTTCTTCTTTAAACAGATAAGCACCGGATTTGGGTGATTTTACCATCTTGATGCATTTGGTAAAAGTTTTACCGGTACCGGTCTTTAATGTTGCTATTACTTTCTTTGCCATGACTTACTATTTTATTTCACGATGTACTGTAACCTTCTTCAGTACGGGATTGTATTTTTTCAATTCCATTCTTTCTGGTGTATTCTTCCTGTTCTTGGTGGTGATATACCGCGACATGCCAGGCAAAGCACTGTTCTTGTGTTCAGTGCACTCAAGAATTACCTGTATTCTGTTCCCTTTTTTTGCCATATCCTGATGTGCTTTGCGTTAAATATTTTTTAAATAGCCCTTGGTTTTAGCCTCTTCGAGGGCCTTTTTCAAACCTACCTTATTGATGAACCTTATTCCAGCGGCAGAAACCCTGAGATTAATCCAACGGTTTTCTTCCTGAAGGAAAAGCTTCTTATCAAACAGGTTTACCTCAAAGGTTCTTTTAGTCTTGCGCTTGGAATGGGATACATTATTTCCAACCATGGCAGCTTTTCCTGTAATCTGACAAATTCTTGACATTTATAAATCAGTTTATTCGCTTTCTAAAAACAGGTTGCAAAGAACGTTATTTTTTTTCAAAAATTCAAACATAGCATTAAAAAAATTTATAAACAATCCTTTATCTCTTCTCTGAGCATGAAAAGTGCAGCAATAGCGGCCTTTTGCATAGTCCGGCCCCTGTCTTCCCCAAAGTTATGAATACGGGAAACAATTCTTTTCTTGGAGGCAACTGCTATCCAGGTAGTTCCCACAGGCTTTTCTGCAGTGCCGCCTGTAGGGCCTGCAATACCGCTGACAGCGACGGAAAAATCAGATTGATATCGGGTTCTTATCCCATCAGCCATCTGTTCAACAATAGCCTGGCTAACCGCCCCGTTAATCAGTAAGGTGTAAGGACTGACATTCAGTTCTGTGGTTTTAACGTCATTGGAATATGCAACTATCCCACCCTTATAATACTGCGAAGAACCAGGAACCGAGGTGATCAGCAAACTGATTAATCCACCCGTACAACTCTCGGCTAAAGATAACGTTAAATTATTAACTTTAAGTAAATTACCAACAATTACTTCGAGTTTCTCTTCATTGTAACCATAAATGTGTTTACCAATTATGTTTTTAAGCTTCTCAACCTCCTTTTCCATGATGGCTTTTAGTTCTCCGGCATCACCTGTTGTTCTACCGGTAATTCTCAACCTGAGCAAACCGGGCGAAGGAAGATAAGCAAGTTTTATGTTTTCAGGAAGTCCACTCTCCCAATCGTGAATCCTATTGGCCATCTCCGACTCCGGAACACCGTGGGTTAAAACGGTAATATGCTGTATGGCAGGTAGAATAAACCGTTGTCTGAGTTTGGGTTCCATTTCCTCCCTGTAAATGGCTTTCATCTCAAAGGGTACGCCCGGTAAGGAAATAAAATCTCTGCCATCTTTTTTGAACCACATACCCTGGGCAGTACCTGCACTATTATGCAGCAACTCACAGTTGTCAGGCAGCTCCGCCTGTTTTATATTTCGTTCATTCATCACTACGCCTCTTGATGCCAGTAAGGATCTAATTTTTTCGAGAACTGATGGAACTATGACCAGTTTGGACTCAAAATAATCTGCCAGAGTATATTTTGTAATATCATCACTGGTGGGACCGAGACCGCCGGTTGTAATAATAAGATCAGCACGTGTGGTGGCATCATCAAAGGCTTTTATGATGCTCTCCCGCTTATCCGGAACTGAAGTTATCTGGATAACGGAAATGCCAAGTTTATTAAGTTCTGCGGCGAGATAGGCTGAGTTCGTATCTATAACCTGTCCGATGAGGATTTCATCGCCGATGGTGATTATTTCTGCGTTCATAATGTGGAGCGGGAAACGGGACTCGAACCCGCGACCTAAAGCTTGGGAAGCTTTCGCTCTGCCAACTGAGCTATTCCCGCGACTACTCTTGTCCATCACACCCACACCCACACTCACACCCGATGGAGCCTCTCAGGGGATTTGAACCCCCGACCTGCGGTTTACGAAACCGCCGCTCTGACCAGCTGAGCTAAAGAGGCTTCTGATTCCTTTCAGGGGTCACAAAAATATAAATAATTAACTATTGAACAAAGATTATAGGCATAAAAAGATGCTTGATGCTAAATGCTGGATTCTTGTACCTTGTCCCTTGTCACTTGTCACTTTTTCAGGGCTTTAATGCGTTGCAACAGCGTAGGATGTGAATAATGAAAGAAGACATATACCGGATGTGGCGTGAGGTTACTGAGATTCTTCGAGGAGAGTTTTTTCAAAGCATTTATCAAGACTTCAGCATCATAGTTTTCCTTTACAAAGTGATCGGCTGAATACTCATTTCTGCGCGAAATATGATTCATAAGTAAACCGGTTAGCAAGGATATGGGGCTGTATAAAATCCCGAATGCGATCAGCCCAAGGTGAAAGCTGGGCTCTGTGCCCCCGAGCGCAGCCGACAAAGCCGGATTGGCTACAAGCAGCGATAGAATAAAAAGCGTTATACCCGTCTGAATGATTCCTGACACAATCCCCGTGAGGATATGTTTCTTTTTGTAATGTCCAATTTCATGCGCAAGAACAGCGACAATCTCGCTGGTTGACAGCTCTTTCATCAATGTATCATATAATACAATCCGCTTTTTGGGTCCTAACCCGGTAAAATAGGCATTGGCTTTGGTCGACCTTTTTGAACCATCGATCACATATATATTATCCAGCTTAAATCCTGCTTTTTCACTGAACTTACTAATGGAATCACGCAGTTCACCTTCTTCGAGCGGAGTTTGCTTGTTGAACAGGGGCACGATGAGGGATGAATAAAACATGGCCATAAATATGGAAAACAGGGACGCTAATACCCATGCATACAACCAAAACAACGAAGCGGTAAGCATGTAAAACCAAACCACCAGGGCAAGCAATCCCCCGCCTATCAATGCTCCCAGAAGCCATCCTTTAACTTTATCCAATATATAGGTCTTAGGAGTTGTCCGGTTAAATCCGAATTTTTCTTCAATAATAAAAATATCATACAGGCTAAACGGAGTATTAATGATATCGGAGGCTATGGCAAGAATTCCAAAAAATACCAGTACAAGGAGTATGTAGTGCTGTGTGATTTCCCTGGCCCATCCGTCAACCACGCGAAAACCTCCCAGGAAAAGCATCAGCAGGATCAGTATAAAACTGAAAGTACTGGTCAGCAGAGAGAACCTGTCATTTACCCGCTTGTATTCCTGTTGCTTTCTGTATTGCTCGGCATCATATACATCCCTGAGCTCATCGGGCAAGTCGGTACTCCATTTCCTGCTGTTGAGGTAATCGAGGTATCGTTCGAGTGCAAAATCAACGGCAACAATCACCACGATAATGACGAAAACTATAGTATAGGTCATGCAATACTCGTTTTAAATTGAAATGCAAAAATACGACAATAATCAATTACCGGTCATTTGCTTGTCTAGCAAGTCTCTTGTTTCAAGTCTTTTCTTGAGTATCTTTTTATAGGCAAGTGTTTTACTATTACTGAAGAGGCTATCCGCATAACTAATCCATATTAAGGCCTGGTCGAGATCATCTGCACGTTCCCAGGCCAATGCCATATTAAAAGAGGCTTTGCAGGCAAGACTTTTGTTTTTTTCTACCGAAAGTGCATTCCAGATTTGACTAGCCTCATTCCATTGGTTTTTCTTTACGAGTCCTGCTGCATCTCTCAGATTTTTACTTGGTCCGGTATAAAAAAATCTCTGTGCTGCATCGTCCCAAACAGGAGTCAATCTTTCCCCGACCTTCTTTCCTGTATAAAAACAAGCACTGTAAAGAAGATTCCGCATAGTATCGGGAGAAAACACTACTTCACAACTGTTGTTCCTATAAAAGTCAATGGTGTCGGAAAAAGAATACTGAGCTAATTTCATTTGTATGGCTGGCTGATAGAATGCCCACTTGGTGTTACTGATCAGCCGGAAAAAAAGTATGCAGCCATAATCGTATTCCTCCGGATATTTCGGATATTCTGTAAGGACAGAGATATTGACCTTCTTTCCGGATTCCTCTAGGTATTGTATAGAATCATGGGCCACGACCTTCTTTATGAGCAGTACGGCATCAGTTGAATCATGCCGGCAAATTTCTTTCAAGACATCCCAGCTGATCATGCCCGAAAAAACCGAATCGACAAAAGAAGAATCAGCTATTTCAACTTTCTTAAACCGGGGTGATGATGCCATTGCCTCATAAGCACCATATAAGTAACCTTTCCTGGTTTTATTATAGTCGTAGGCAGGATCAAGCAGGACATTCTCTAAACTGTCGAAAACTCCCGGCGGATCAGGAATACCTGCAACAGGAAGTATTGAAATGCGCTTTATTGTGCCAGGTAAACTTACCTTGGCCGGTTGGAGTACACTGATGAGCAAACTGCTTGTGGAACAGGAATTAAGCAGTAGAATTAGACAAATAAAGGTGGTTGATATATAGAGTAGCTTCTTTACCATATAAAAGAATCAGGTCCGCATTCCTCCACAAACTCCAATTACTTGTCCGCTTACATAAGATGACAAATCAGAAGCGAGGAAAAGAGCGACTTTGGCAACCTCTTCCGGTGTACCTCCGCGTTTCAGGGGAATCTTTTCTTCCCAAAGTTTTTTGACTTCCTCGGGCAGCTTGTTGGTCATTTCAGTGATGATGAAACCCGGGGCTATGGCATTACAGCGAACATTACGCGAACCAAGTTCTTTGGCGATGGATTTGGTGAAACCGATCATCCCTGCTTTGGAGGCTGAATAATTTGCCTGCCCTGCATTACCGCTAACGCCAACAACTGAGCTCATATTAATAATAGATCCACCTTGCTTTTTGATCATGATGCGCTGTACAGCCTTGGTAAAATTGAACACCGACTTCAGGTTCACATTGATCACTGTATCCCATTGCTGTTCAGTCATCCTGAGCAACAGGGTATCCATGGTGATACCGGCGTTGTTGACCAGTATATCAACAGTTCCGAAATCACTGACTATTTGTTCGACTACTTTTTCGGTATCCCCAAAATTGCTGGCATCGGAAGCGTATACCTTGCATTTTACGCCAATTTGCCTGATCAGTTTTTCTGTTTCCAGAGCATTATCATCAATCCTGAGATCGGTAACGGCAACATCAGCACCTTCACCTGCAAATGCAAGGGCAATAGCCCGTCCAATCCCCCTGGCACCGCCAGTTACAACAGCAGTTTTTCCTTCGAGTAATTTCATGTTAAAATAAATTGGATTAGTAATATTTTTTACAAAGGTATATGATTTTATAAGTTAATGCTGACCATAACACCGATTACATTGCTTTTTATCTTATTGTCCATAGGCACACTATAAACATCTTCAGCATAAATCAGCAGCTGATTTCCATGCATATATCCGGCTTCCAAAGAAATTTTCCTGGCATGCCCGACATGAATTTCGACACCTATTCCCCCTTGAATGCCAAAGTCATTTGTAAGATGAAAATCTGAAAACCAGTCAGTATAAATTTCTGATCCGAATTGCCTTTCAGCATACCTTTTATAATCACTGCTGAGCAGAAACGATCCATAAATCCCGGCTTTTATGAAAGGCCGTATCCGGTTCTTTCCCAAGGTCATTTTAAGGGAAAGGGGTATCTGCAGGGCGGAATATTCAAAAAAAAGCTCATCACGGCATTCACTTAAGGTTGTGTATTCTGCATAACCATAATAACGTTGTGAAATATAAAGGAACGATAAATCCACCGAGAAAAGATCGGACTTTTTCGAAAGGGCGTAATTGATATAAAAACCCACAGCAGGGCGATAACTCTCATCATAGCTCGCCTCGCTGAAGTACCTTGTGAGTGAATTCCCGGTAATGATTACTTTCACAAACTGGTATCCTCCTGTGAGACCGAAGTTCCAACTGGAATGCACGGGTAAAAAAGAATAGTCCTTAAACCAATTTAAACCGGGTGTATGATTAAAAACCTGAACCGGCTGAGCCGGTTGCCATACAGATTGCCTGATCAACCTGGTAATGGAAGCAGCATTGTAACTAACGGAATCAGCTGTTTTGCCATCGTAACCCGATTGGCTCAGGAGCCAGGTCAGTAACTCCCGGAAACCATGAAAGACTTCTCCATTCTTCAGCCTGTTGGTGCCCTTGTTGAGTTTTATAAAGCCCGTAGCGGCGTGTTCGATGTAAAGCTGACTGTCGGGATTGCCAGTACCTGCATAAAGACTTAACGGCCCTTCGATCCGGCGTTCGTAAAAAAGATCCTTTCCGTTATATTTTTTTGATTTGTAGCACCGTCCGTTCCTGAACCCGAATGCCCGCAACTCCGAGGGATCGTAGGTAACCTCCCGGAGAATCTCAAATCTTTTAAATCTGCATTTATTTCTGAATTTACCGTCCGTGCCATAGAACACCAGTCCCGTTATTGTGTCACCATTATTTTTAATAACATACCCGGGCCGAAACCCGACCTGGCCTTTTGCCAACAGGCAGGTGAACAAAAGTACCAAAAGCAGACCCAAGGTTTTATTGAAATGCATGCGACAGATCCTAATCTTAAAATACAATAAACCTAAATCCGGATAACAAATCCTGTAACATCTTTAAATTTCATATTTTTTTTTTAATTGACATGTATGGAATCAAATTATTCTGGTATTTGTTTTTTTTCTACATTTAGAAGTAAAACCTGACCAAGCGTGAAGTACCCAAAAACATGTATGCTGCCTTCATTAATATTTCTGGTATTGCTTTTGTCAGCATGCCAACCTGAAAATGATATTGAACGGGATTATCCCATAGTAAAGACCCTTGCAGTGGATAATATCACCAGCGATGGTGCCCGTTTTAATGGTCATGTTATCTTTGGCCCGGTTGAAAGCATAACGGAATATGGTTTTGTTTGGGGAAATTCAGTTGTATTAAATATCCGGGATTCTGACAAAGTATCCCTTGAAGGGTATCCAGCAACCGGTGATTTTTCCTGTGATATCCTGCAGCGCCTGGAAAAGATGCAGAAATACTTTGTCCGATCCTATATTCGTTCCGGAGGCCTGATTATTTATGGCAATTTGGTGACCTTTGTTACTTCAGACGTCAGCATTATTACCGGTAAAAAGCTTTATCATGATAGTCCTTAGCCTATTCCGCCTGAGGAGCTGTATGCTTTTGCTGATTGTTTTTCTGGTTCCCTGCCGCATTCAATCTCAAAGTTTACCCATTGCGATCGGCAAGGTGTCCCTGGAAGAGCTGAACACGAGCCCCTATCCCTTTGAAAAAGGGGCTGAGGCTACAGTACTCTTTGATCTGGCAACAGCAAAGATGATTTATGAAAATGGGTTCAAAATCGAATATACACGGCATGTAAGAATAAAAATCTTCAAATCCTCCGGTTACCATCTGGCGAATGTTCAGATACCCTACGGCAGTCTTGATAAATTATTGAATCTTAAAGCCTTCACTTATAATTTGGCTGATGATACCCCGGAAAAGATCGTTGTTGGGAAGAAGCAGTTCTTTGAGGAAAAGGTCGATCCCTACCATCGTGTGATCCGGTTTACCTTTCCGAATATACAAGAGGGCTCTGTTATTGAATACAGTTATACAATAATTCAGAATGAGATTTGGACCTATCACAGTATGCGTTTCCAGCGCAATCTTCCTGTTCGGTGCGTGGAATACCAGATCGGTTATCCTGAATTTTTCAAATATATTTTTTACTACAGTCAGGATGATATGATCGGGTTTCAACAGCATGCCCAAAATGGGTATTATAATGGCATCCCGGTTTATTTCAACATTTGTCAGTGGTCGGGCAATAACCTCCCCCCCTTCGAGCGGGAACCCATGATGCCGGAGAATGAAGAATATATGTTGGGCGTAGACTTCGCGCTTATTTCGATTGATTACCCGGGTGGACCTTCTTATGTTGAATCACCTAGTTATAAATCCCTGACTGAAGAGTTGCTGGATTTCAATGCTCTCGGAAATCAGATTGACAATACCTTATTGTTTGCCGGCCAGGTAAAAAAAATAATCCTTCAGGCCGACCCTCCCCTGAAGAAGATGGAGGCTGTTTACCGTTACGTACAGGACCATATGAAATGGAACGGTTATGAGCAGGTATGGCCTTCCAGATCACTGGTGAAAGCCCGTCGCGAAGGGACCGGCACGAATGCCGAAATCAACCTGATCCTGGTGAATATGCTCCGGACAGCGGGTATTTCTGCTGATCCTGTTGTGCTGAGCACACGTGATGGCGGGCCTATTGATACCCGTAAGGCAATAGCCGGCAGTTTAAACTATTTAGTCTGTTGTGCCAGCATTGATGGCATTGATTATCTGCTGGATGCTACTGATAAATTCCGACCGGCAGGAATATTGCCCTTCAAATGCCTTAATGACCAGGGATGGGTTTTGAGTAAAACCCGTGGACGCTGGGTTAAGCTGCTGAACCGGGAGATGTATGAAACAAATGAATCTTATGACCTGGTGATGAATGAAAATAAAGAGCTTATCGGTCAGGCCGTGGTTACCTTTTCGGGATATGATGCCATAAATATGCGGCAGCTCGTCCATGAAGAAGGTGAATCTGGTTTTCTGCTAAAAAAGGCAGAACTTGCAGGCAATACGGTGGTATCAAACCTGAAGATCAGGAATCTGGACAGCCTGAACTTGCCGCTGGAGGTAACTTTTGATATTACCTTCAGCCATGTGCTCAAAGAGGTGAATCAGATTCTGTTTTTCAGACCCATGATCAGCATTTTTGGAGATTATGTGAATACCTGGGTCAAGGATGAGCGATTGTATCCCGTTGATCTCGCTTGTCCTAGCTCGGAATATCTGTATTACAGGATCAGGCTGCCGGAAGGGTACCGGTTTGAAGAAGTACCTGAAAGCATCAGAATCAGAATGCCAGAGAATGATGCCAGCTTTTCATTTGGAGGTGAATCCAACAGGAATTACCTGATTGTCACTTGTGATTTGAGGGTGCGAAAAGTCTTTTTTACTGCGGATGAATACCCGTTGTTCCGGGAGTTTTATACCCGTCTCAATAAGAAGTGCAACGAAATGGTTATCATAAAAAAAGAACCATAACCGGTTGAAGTTGATATGAAACAATTCCTGATCCTAATCCTTGTTTTGCAGGGATTGACCTTGGTTACAAAGAGCCAACCCAGGTATCCCTGTGATTCAATCCCTGTGGATTTAAGGGTGGGGGCAAAAGCTGTCATAAGGTCGTGTCAGCGCCGGATAATCATTCTAAATGAAAAACAAGGTCGGCTCGAAACCAAAATGGTGATCACCCTGCTGAATGACAAGGCGGCGGATTTACTCCTGGTGGGACTACCGTATGACGACCTCCGTCGTATTTCTTCAATCAGGGCTTCGGCTTTTGATGAAGACGATAAGCTGATCTGGAGCTTAAGGAAGTATAACATAGTAGATATGCGCAATTTCGATGGCCCCGAAAAACTGGGTGATGCCAGAAAAAAGGTTTTTGAGGTACCTTCCTTCAATTACCCCTTTACCATAGAGTATTCCTATACCATGGTAGTGAAAGATCTGTTTCTTAGTCCGGCTTTATATTTGCAGCCTGATCCCGAGATCTCCATAGAGGAATCCGGACTGCAATTTGTTATTCCTGATGGTATGGGTTTTCATTATAAGATGGTGAACTTTAACACACCGACAGATAGTGTGTACATCAAGAACAAGCTTTATCTTTCCTGGAAAATAGAAAATATGCCGGCAGGCCGGCAAAGGAAGTATGCCTCCCCGCTGGTAAAGAATCTTCCTGTAGTTTTCGCCACGCCCACCAACTTCAACCTGAAAGGATACCCGGGCAGTTTTCTAAGCTGGCAGGAATACGGAAGCTGGATGGGAAGGCTAATTGCAGGAAGGGATGTTTTGGACAGCACTTATGCTGAAAAAGTCAAAGCGATGGTCAGGAATATCCCGGAGCGGAGGGAAAAGATCAAAGTGCTGTATGATTACCTTCAAAAAAGTACGCATTATTTCTACGTTGGTTTTGGAATTGGAGGCAACCAGCCCATTCCTGCCGATGATGTGGCCAGGAACGGTTATGGTGATTGCAAGGCCCTTTCGAATTACATGAAAGCCTTACTGAAGGCAGCCGGCATTGAATCCTATTATACACTCGTAAGATCGGGTGATGGAAAATCGCTGCAGGCCGATATTCCCTGCAACCAGTTTGACCATGTTATCCTGTGTGTTCCGGATGGCCGGGATACCCTTTGGTTAGAATGTACTGATCCCAAGGCGCCGTTTAATTATCTCGGGGGTTTTACCTGCGACCGGGAGGTGCTGGCCATCACGCCGGAGGGTGGAAAAATTCTCAGGACGCCTTCCTATGGCAGAGATGTAAACATGGCTGTTACCCGCGCTGATATTATACTGAATGCTTCGGGAGATGCTAACATCCGTTTGATACTTGAAAAAAGCGGTTTGCTTTTTAACGAAATTTACAAGCTTTCGGAAAGCAAGCCTGATGAAAGACAGCTATGGCTGTCGGACCAGATTGGTTTCTCTGCTTTTGATTTAAACGCTGAGGAATACGAATTCAACCTGAAGGATCAAATACCCCATGCACGTGCCAGCTTTGAAATACAACTCAGGGATTATGCAGCAACCAGCAGTTCCAGACTCTTTGTATCCCCCTCCTTTTTTTCGGGTTTGTCTTATGTAACGAACGAGCCATTTGATATTGAACTTGATAAGTCCTACCAGCAACTGGATTCGGTGAAAATAGAAATACCGGCGGATTATCAGATAGAGTTTCTGCCCGAACGCAGGCAAATCAATACCCGTTTTGGCAGCTACAGCAGTCAGATCATGGAAGATAACGGGTATATTTATTTCACCCGAAGGATCACTTTTAACAAAGCCAGCTACCCGGCGGAAACCTATCCGGAATTTTACCGGTTCATTACGGAAATGGCCTCGGCTGATAAGGAGGTAGTGGTGCTGAAATCGCGCCAGCGGTTTCCGTAAAATGTTACTGTTCCAACCGTTACACTAAATATACTTCTCCACCCGGTTCACCTGGTATACTCCTTTTATGGCAGAAAGTCTGTTTATGAGTGAATCGAGATGCGAGGTGTCTTTTACCGTTATTTTCAATCTACCGGAGAACAGGCCATTATCGGTATCGAAACTAATTGACCTAAGGGTTATTTTAAGGTCCTTTGACAGTACATTGGAAATATTGTTGAGAATATTGGTATCATTTTCCCCCTGTACATTAATCTCTACTGTAAATAAGGCCTCCTTACCACCTGAACTCCAACGAGCTTTGACAATACGATAACCATATTTGGAAATCAATTGTGCAGCATTTGGGCAGTTTAACCGGTGCACTTTAATACCATCCCCGACGGTCACAAAACCGAATATCTCGTCGCCAAATATCGGATTGCAGCACTTGGCTAATTTAAAATCCACGTTGGCAAGTCTGTCATCGATAATTAAATAATCATCGGATTTGACAACTGTTTCTGGTTGCTGTGGTACGGCCGTTTCTGCTTCGGTCAGGGATTTCTCCTGGGTCACCGGCTCCTGCAATAATTCTTTGACCTCTGCCAGATCTATTTCTTCAGTAGCGATCTGGTAATATAGGTCCTGGGCAATTTTAAGCTTATAAGCTTTCAGCAGCCTCCTGACGGTTTCATCCGAAAAAGCTATTTTCCAGTTTTTCAATCGCCTTACCAGCATTTCTTTTCCGTTTTCAGCCTGTTTTACCTTGGCTTCGTTGAGTTTAAACCTGATCTTGGTTTTGGCTTTGGATGTGACAACGAAATTTAGCCAGTCCATTTTGGGCGATTGGTTTTTTGAGGTAAGGACCTCAACCCGATCTCCATTTTGCATGACATACCTGATGGGCACATTCTTTCCATTGACTTTTGCACCGGTGCACATGGAGCCTACTTCAGAATGAATGTCATAGGCAAAATCAAGCACTGTGGCACCTGCCGGGAATTTCTTCAGGTCGCCCTTAGGAGTAAATACAAAAATCTCTTTAGAATAAAGGCTCAGTTTGAAATCATCCAGAAACTCCTTAGCATCGGGCTCGGGTGTTTCAAGTACTTCCCTAATTCGCTTCAGCCATTCTTCCAATCCCTGCTCTGCTTCAAGACCCTTATATTTCCAGTGAGCTGCAAATCCTTTTTCTGCAATTTCATTCATACGTTTTGTCCGGATCTGAATTTCAACCCAATGTCCGTCTGGTCCGACGACAGTGGTATGCAGTGATTCATAACCATTGGTTTTCGGGATGGATATCCAGTCACGTAATCGCAAAGGATTAGGCTGGTATAGATCCGTAACTGTGCTATATACCTGCCAGCAATCGGCTTTTTCATTTTTCAACTCACTGTTCAGAATGATGCGGATAGCAAACAGATCATAAATATCTTCAAATGCAGCACCCTTATTCACCATCTTGTTCCAGATGGAATAAATGGATTTAGGTCTTCCTTTAATTTCAAAATCAAAACCTAGTCTTCGCAAAGCTTCCTCGATGGGTTGGATAAATTCTCCGATAAACTGTTTGCGATCTCGCATCGTTTGGGCAAGTTGCAGGGCAATGGAGTCGTAGGTTCTACGGTCGGTAAACTTAAGCGACAGGTCCTCCATTTCCGATTTGATAATATAAAAGCCCAAACGGTGAGCAAGTGGGGCATACAGGTAGGATGCCTCGGAAGCAAGTCTGATCTGATCCTCCTGGGGCAGGTTCTTCATAGCGCGCATCTCATGAAGCTGTTCAGCAATTTTAATCAGGATCACCCGCACATCTCCGGCTAAATTCAGCAAGAGATTGCGGAAGTTCTCAGCCTGTGGTGCAAGGGCTTGATTGCCCAGTTCAAGAATGGAGTTGAGTCCGGAAGTAATGATGGCAACCGGTTTGTCATATTCTTTGTCAATTGCTGACAGGCTTATAACACCCTTTTTTGCAAGGCGTATAAGAAAGATACTCAACACCGAGGTCATTCCCAATCCAATTTCATTCACTGCAATCTCTGCGACCTCTATGGCAGAAATCACCTGATTTTGTCCTTCTGCATCACCCTGCACCCCAAAATTTGCAACAAGCAAGTCGTATGCTTTACGCAACCTTGAATAATCACGGATCTCCTTGTTCTTGCGTATCAGGCGGACAAGTTTCTCATATTTATTCCTGAATTCCTTGATATGTTCAGGCTGGTTCGCTGGCATGTGAAATGAAGATTTGTACTCCAGGGTAAAGTTAGTTCTTTTTGTTTTTTCTCATTATGGAAAGGCTGTGTTTGTAAGCAAATACTTTTTCAACTATTTTAGCCGACAAGTTTTTCACCATGCCTCTTTCAAAAACAAAGGATAACTCTGACTCGACGACTTATACCTCAGAAAGGATCCTAAA
>Ga0315284_10000910_pt1 | contig 40732 bp, 35 predicted proteins | sample YL17G09_16_MG_FD_203696 | JGI IMG/M metagenome (GOLD analysis project Ga0315284, IMG submission 203696) | Sediment microbial communities from Yellowstone Lake, YNP, Wyoming, USA - YL17G09_16 | ecosystem: Environmental > Aquatic > Freshwater > Lake > Sediment | place: USA: Wyoming | collected...
ACTTCGAGGTCCGGACCTCTATCCAACCGGTGACCTTGGAGCTGATGGGCAAGGGCGCCTATTTCGGCTATGCCCGGAAGTTCGCGGCTCACCAGACTCCGCTGTCGGCGAACCTTCTCCTGCCCGGTGAGCAGCCGTCGGCCACCCGCGGCGGCGAAAGAGTCGGGGGGGATTTTCGGGCCGACGACCGCGTCCTGGCGGATTTCCAGGCCGTGCTGAAGAGCCTCAAAGTGAAATACGCCGAAGACAAATTCGAGGAAGCCAAAACCGAGATCCGGCGCGAATTGGACAGAGATCTGCACGCCGCCCTGTGGGGTCCGGAGGACGGGCAGCGTGTCTACCGGTTGACCGATGCGGTCGTGCTCAAAGCCCTGGAAATCATGCCCCGCACCACCACTCTGACTTCCTCAACCGGCACAGAGTCAAGATGAAGATCGCCCTGGGATCTGACCATGCCGGCTATCAGCTCAAATCCGCGATCATTCCTTTTTTGGCCAAGCTGGGCCATGAGTCCCTGGACTGCGGCTGCGGCCCTGAGGAAAAAGTCAACTATGTCCTCTACGGGGAAAAGGCTGTTCGGGCCATGACCGAAGGCCTCTGTGAGCGGGCCATCCTCTTCTGCGGCTCGGGCTTGGGTATGGCCATCGTGGCCAACAAGTTCAGGGGGGTGCGGGCCACGCCCTGCTGGGACGAATACTCGGCCCGGATGAGCCGGGCCCACAACGACTCGAATTGCCTGACCTTGGGCGCTCGGTCCACGCCGGCGGATAAAGCCCGCAGCATTGTCCGGATCTGGCTGGAGACCGAGTTTGAGGGCGGCCGCCATAAGGAACGGCTGGATACCTTGCAGGAGTTGGAAGGCAGAAACTGCAAGCCCTGATACGGCCGAAAGGAGTCTGCGATGTCTGCGCTGCTGGAAAAAGCGACGGCGCTGGTAGACAGGATCGAACGGAACAACCTCTGGCGCCAGAAGGAATCCTTCAACCTCATTCCTTCCGAGAGCACGCCTTCCCTCCTGGTCAAGATGTGCGAGATCTCCGACCCGGCCGGCCGCTATGCCGAGCACCGGACCATGAAGGGCGAAGAAGTCTATTTCTACCAGGGCATCGACTTTATCCGGGAGGTGGAGGCTCAGGCCCAAAAAGAGCTGGCCGGCTACTTCGGCTGCACGGACGTCGAGCTGAGGCCGATCAGCGGCCAAATGGCCAACGAGGTCGTCTTTAAGGCCATGGTCAAGTTCATCAACCGGGGCCGGGCCGAAGGGCAACTCCCCCGACGCATGCGCCTGGTGATGAACAACGACCTGACCAAGGGCGGGCATCTCAGCTCCCAGCCCATGGGCGCGCTGTTCAACTTCGTGGAGTATGATCCCCAGACGGGCAAGGAGAGGGTCATTCATCTGCCCCTGCTCAAGGACAATCCCTACAAGCCCGACCCGGCCAAGCTGGGCGAGCTCCTGGAGCAGCATAAACCCGAGCTCATAATTTTCGGCAAGAGCATGTTCCTCTATCCGGAGCCGGTGGCCTTTGTGGCCGGGCTGGTCAAGTCTTGGCCGGAGCGTCCCGTCCTAATGTACGATATGGCCCACGTGCTGGGCCTCTACGGCGCGTTCCAGGCTCCCTTCCAGGAGGGCGCCGATGTGGTCACGGGCAGCACGCACAAGACGTTCTTCGGGCCGCAACGGGGCGTGGTGGCCGGCCACCTGCCGGCCGGCTCACCCCTGCGCGGCCTGTGGACGGAAATCAAGAGCCGGGCGTTTCCCGGCTCCACCAGCAACCACCACCTGGGCACGCTCCTGGCCCTGCTCCTGGCCGCTTATGAGATGAATGCCTTCAAGGGGGAGTTTCAGAAACAGGTCTGCCGCAACGCCAAAGCCTTTGCCCGGGCCTTGAAGGACAAAGGCCTGGCCGTGGAAGGCGACGAGCGAGACGGGTTCACCGCGACGCACCAGGTCCTGCTCCGGGTCAAGGAGTACGGCCCGGGCATGGACATCGCCCGGAGGCTGGAGGAGAACAACATCGTCACCAACTACCAGGCCCTGCCCGACGACGAGACTTTCCTGGAGTCGAGCGGCATCCGGCTGGGCGTACAGGAGATGACCCGCTTCGGCATGAAGGAGAAGGATTTCGACGTCCTGGCCGGGTTTATGGCCGAGGTCATCCGCCGGAATAAGAAGGTCAGGGATGAGGTTCGCGCCTACCGCCAGAATTTTCTGGAGATGTCCTATTGTCTGCCGGCCGCGGAGGCTGTGCCCCTGGCGGTCCGGGTTTGGAAGAGCGCTCTCCCCACCCCCGGGCTGGCGGAGAAGTTTGCCCAGCGCCTGATGAAGGACGCTTAGGAAATGGTGCTCGAATCATGAAAATTCTGGTGATAGGGTCCGGCGGAAGGGAGCATGCCCTGGCTTGGAAGATCGCTCAGAGTCGCCACTGCCAAAAGCTGTACTGCCTGCCGGGCAATGCCGGGACAGCGGCCATTGCCGAGAACGTGGCCGGCGACCCGGCCGATATCCCGCGCTTGGCCGCTTTCGCCGTGGGAGAGAAAGTTGACCTGACCGTGGTCGGCCCCGAGCAGCCCTTGGTCATGGGCATCGTTGATGAGTTCGAGAAGCGAAAGCTGCGCATCTTCGGCCCCAACAAAAAAGCGGCCGAAATCGAGGAAAGCAAAGCCTTTGCCAAGCAATTCATGAACCGGCACAAGATCCCCACCGCCCGCTATCGGTTGGCCAATACGGCCGACCGAGCCTTGGAGATCGTCAAGTCCGGCGAATTTTCCTATCCCCTGGTGGTTAAGGCCGACGGCTTGGCCGCGGGCAAGGGCGTCATCGTTTGCCCCAGTCCGGACAAGGCCGACGAGGCCGTGCATCGCATTATGGGCATTAAGGAGTTCGGCGAAGCCGGCAACAAGGTCGTCATCGAAGAGTTCTTGACCGGGAAAGAGCTGTCGTTCATGGCCCTGACCGACGGCGTCAAGGTGAGGCCCTTGGTGACGACCATGGACCATAAGGCCGTCTTCGACGGCGACCAGGGCCCCAACACGGGCGGTATGGGCGCCATCTCTCCTTCGCCTTTCCTGGACAAAAAGCTATTCGCCGAGATCGTGGACACCATTGTCATCCCCACCGTCACCCGGCTGCTGGAGGAAGGCCGGAAGTTCCGCGGCGTTCTTTACTGCGGCCTGATGCTGACCAGCAAAGGCCCTCTGGTCCTGGAGTACAACTGCCGGTTCGGGGACCCGGAGACGCAGCCCCAGATGCTGCGCCTGCAGAGCGACCTGCTGGAAACACTGCTCGACATCCTGGAGGACAATGTCCTGGCCCATGAGATGAAATGGAGCGCCAAGCCGGCCGCCTGTGTGGTCCTGGCCTCGGGCGGCTATCCCGACAAGGTTGAAAAACACAAACCCATCTCCGGCCTGGAGGAGGCGGCCAAGATCGGCGGCGTAACGCTCTTCCACGCCGGGACCAGGCTTGAGGACGGCCGGTGCCTGACCAACGGCGGCCGGGTGCTGAACGTGTGCGCTTCTGAGGAAACCCTGGCCGACACCATGCGCAAAATCTACAGCGCCGTGCAGCTTGTCTCCTTCCAGGGCATGCACTACCGCAAGGACATCGGCGTGGCGGCCCAGGACAAGGGGGGCAAATGAGCCGGGTGGCGATCTTCATCGGCAGCGATTCGGACCAGGAAGTCATCCAGGAGGCGGTGAGGGTGCTGGAGGATTTCGGGATTCCCTACACCCTGGAGGTGACCTCCGCCCATCGCTCTCCCGGGCGGACCTTGCGCCTGATCCGCAAGGCCGAAAAACAGGGAGTTGCCGTGTTCATCGCCGCAGCGGGCAAGGCCGCCCACCTGGCGGGCGTAGTGGCCGCCCATACCGTCCGGCCGGTGATCGGCGTGCCGGTGGAGAACGCCGCTCTGGGGGGGCTGGATGCTTTGTTGTCCACAGTCCAGATGCCCAAAGGGGTTCCGGTGGCCACCATGGCCTTGGGCAAGACGGGCGCGGCCAATGCCGCTCTTCTGGCCGCTCAGGTCCTCGCTCTGTCAGACCCGGCCCTCCGGGACAAGCTGGAAAAGTATAAGAAAAAAATGGAAGACAAGGTCGAGGAAGCTTCCCGCAAGCTCCGGGGGACTCAAGACGGCGGATGAATTCTTTCTCCCTGCAGAATTTCGGCTGCCGCGTCAACCAGGCCGAAGCCTTCTCCTGGGCCGAGGCCTTCCAGCGCCGGGGGCTCAGGCTGGAGGCGAATCCCGGGCAGGGCGACCTGGTCGTGGTCAACACCTGCACTTTGACCGGCCGGGCGGACCGGGATGTGAAGCGGTTCATCCGCAAGGTTGTCCGGGAGAACCCGGCGGCCCGCCTGGTGGTCACCGGCTGCCTGGTCGAGCGGGCCCGGCAGGAACTGGAAGCCATGGCCGGCGTCTGGCGCTTCATCCCCAATTCCCAGAAAGAGAACCTGCCCGAGCTCGTTCTGGGCCCGGCCCCGACGGATAAACCCGTCCGGCCCTTGACTGAGGTTCAGCCTTTCAGAGCGCGCGCCCTGCTCAAGATCCAGGACGGCTGCGATTTCCGCTGCACGTTCTGCATCATCCCCAGCGTCCGGGGCCGGAGTTCGAGCCTCCCGCCGGAGACAGTGGTCCACCGTCTCCGGCAATTGACCGCCGGGGGGTTCCAAGAGGTGGTCCTGACCGGCATCCATCTTTGCTCCTACGGACAGGACCTTCGGCCGAAAACCGGCCTGCCGGAGCTGTTGGGCAGGATTGAACAGGCCGGACTTCCCCTTCGGCTCAGACTCAGCTCGCTCGACCCGCGTTCTCTCGACGAGCCGATGATCGAGGCCGCGACAAGCTCCCCCGCGGTCTGCCCCCATTTTCATCTTTCGCTTCAGCACGGCTCACAGCGGCTGCTGCAGCGCATGGGCCGGAAGGGCGGGTCGGCCGCTTACTCCCGCATCCTGGGCTTTTTAAGGGAGCGCTCCCCCCAGGCCGCCCTGGGCGCGGACATCATCGTCGGCTTTCCGGGCGAAACCGAGGCCGACTTCGAGGAAACACGGGAGTTTCTGGCGCGCTCGCCCCTGACCTACCTCCATGTCTTTTCTTATTCTCCCCGGCCCGGCACGCCGGCCGCCTCCCGGCCCCAGGTTTCCCCCTTGCTCAAAAAGGAGCGGGCCGCGGCCCTGCGCCGGATCTCGGCCGCCAAGAACACGGCCTTTGGCCGCCGCTTTCTCGGCCGGGAAATGGAAGCGGTGGTCATCAAGAAATCGAAGGGAGGTCTCCATCTCCTGACCGCGAACTATCTCAGCCTGACCGCGCCCGCCAACGGCCGAGGGAGCGTTTCCCCGGTGAAGGTCTTGATCTCCGAGGAGGCGGGCGGAGGGCTGCGGGGAGAGGTTCTCTCCTAGCCGGCCATGGGCGCCATAATTCTTCTGGCTCCGGAAGTATCCGATAAGATCGCCGCCGGCGAGGTCATCGAGCGGCCTTTTTCCGTGGTCAAAGAACTGGTGGAGAACGCGCTCGACGCGGAGGCCACGGATATCCGGGTCGAGCTGGAGGGCGGGGGGAAAACGCTCATCCGGGTCACCGACAACGGCAGCGGGATGAGTCGGGAGGACGCGCTCATCTGTTTCGAGCGCCACTCCACTTCCAAACTGCGTTCGGAGGATGACCTGGGACGCATCTCCACCCTGGGCTTCCGGGGCGAAGCCCTGCCCAGCATCGTTGTTGTTTCCCGCCTGACCCTGCGGACCTCGGACGGAATGTCGCCGGAGGGGTTCCTGATCAGCCGGGAGGCCGACCGGAAAATCGAGGTCCGGGAAACGGCCTTTCCCCGGGGAACCGGCCTCGAGGTCCGGGACCTGTTCTTCAACCTTCCGGCCCGGCTGAAATTCCTCCGCTCCGAGCAGGCCGAGCTGGGGCTCATCGTGCGCTGGGTCACCGGCATCGCCCCGGCCTTTCCCCGGGTGGCCTTCACCCTCAGCCATGGCCCGCGCAAAGTCTTGAGCTGGGCGCGGGCCGACGGCCTCCGGGAACGGCTCTATCAGATATACGGCCGCGAGCTCACGGACCGCCTGATGGAGGTCGACTGGTCCGAAGGGCAGAGCCGGATAGAGGGCTTTGCTTCCCGACCGCCCTTGGGCCGGCGCGACAAGGCCGAGCAGCACTTCTTCGTCAACCGCCGGCCGGTCAAAGACCGGACTCTGCAGGCCGCTCTCAACCAAGCCTATCGCGGCCTGCTGGAGAAAGACCTTTTTCCCGAAGCTTTCCTTTTCCTCACCCATCCTTACAGCGAGGTGGATGTCAACGTCCACCCGGCCAAGTCTGAAGTCCGCTTTCGCGATTCCCAGTCTGTCTTCCGCCTCCTGCTGCGAGGGGTGGAGCAAGCTTCGCTCCGGGGCAGCCAAGTCAAACGGATCGGGTTGGAGCCGGGGAGCGAATCCCGTTTCCGGGTGGCGGAGCCCCGACCGGTCACCGCCTTCCCGACCCGCTTCCGGGAAGCCGCCGGGGGAGCTTCAGCGGAACCGGCAGGGTTGTTCGCCGCGGATGCAGCGGCCGCGGCTCGTCCCGGCCCGCAGGTCCTGGGCCAATACCTTGATATGTACATTATCGCCGCCGACCAAGAAGGGCTTATGGTCGTCGACCAGCATAACGCCCATGAAAGAGTCCTCTATGAAAAATATAAAGAGGTCAGCGCGGCCCGGACTATGCCCCTTCAGCAGCCGTTGACCCCTATCCTGTTCGACCTTTCCCCGGACCGGGCCCTGAGGCTGGAGGCTGCAGACGACCTTCTTGGGCAGGCCGGCTTTCAGGTGGAGCCCATGGGCGGCCGGACCTACAGCCTGAAACAGTTTCCCGACATCATGGAGGCCAGGGAAGCCCTGGAAGTTTTTTTGTCCCTGCTGGAAGAGTTGGCGGACGAGAAGCCGGAGGCCAAGCAGGACAAGCTCCTGGTCACTCTGGCCTGCCGAACCGCCATCAAGGCCGGCCGGCGGCTGCCGCTCCGCCAGATGGAGTTGTTGGTCGAGGAGCTGCTCCGGCTGCCCCAGCACGCCCTCTGCCCCCACGGCCGGCCGATCGTTGTTCGGCTGGACCGCTCCCAGATCGAAAAAGGCCTGAAGCGTAAGTGAGGCTCATTGAGATGCATTGGATTCATGTCCAACATGCGATTTCCAAGAGGTGTCGGTATTGCCCCGAAGCCCCCATAGCGGAGGGGGGCCCCGTCGTTTTCGACGGGGGGAACCGACGGGACGATCGGCTCCACAAGGCTTGCCGCGGGGAGCCAATCGTCGGGGGTATCCAAGGGGGTATGCCCCCTTGGTCGCAGCGCGAGGTTCTTGCCTCGCGCGAGAAAGGGAGGCAGCGAGCCGCGGCTCTTTCGCGGCGAGCGTTGGAAGGGGGAAACGCGAAGCGGGTTCCCCCTCCAAGGAGACTGGTTCCCCAGGGGGCGGGGGGCAATACCGACACCTCTTAGAAATCACATAGACGGGGATACTTACAGAGGCATTTGGCAAATTGACAGCCCTTAACGCCATTTGCTAAGATGAACACGTTTTCCGGCCGGGGCTCGGCTTCTAGGATTTCGCCGACACGAGATCGTTCGTCTTGATCCATCGCGGGGAGTGGCGCAGCCTGGTTAGCGCGCCTGCCTTGGGAGCAGGAGGTCGTCGGTTCAAATCCGACCTCCCCGATACCCTCCCAGGCGGGCCAAGAATAACCGGTTGCCCGGCCAGGCCATTAGGCGGGCGCGCCTGTAGCTCAGGTGGATAGAGCAGCTGCCTTCTAAGCAGCGGGTCGGGAGTTCGAGTCTCTCCAGGCGCGCTCTTTGTCAACATGAGCTATGACAGACTGGAATAAGATCAGGGAGGATTTTCCCGTCACCCGGAATTGCGCCTACTTTCTGAGCTCGGCCATGTCGCCCATGCCTCGGCCCGTGTTTGACCGGATCACGGCCGAGTACCGGAAGCTTGTCGAGGACGGCGACATCCATTGGTCCGAGGACATGAGAACCTGTCAGACCCTCTGCCGCGATCTGGCCTTTCACCTCAAGGCCGGGCCCGATGACCTGACTTTTGCCCCCAACAGCTCGACGGCCATGGCCATCCTCGGCCTTTCGTTGCAGAAGCACGCTCCGGCGGGATTCAATATCGTCACCCTTCAGGATGAATTCCCGGCCTCTACGGTTCCTTTCGAGCATCTGGGGATTCCTTTGCGCTGCGCCCAGCCGGTGGGCGGCCGCTACACCGTCTCCTCCATCCTCGACCAGGCGGACAGGAACACCCACGCCGTGGTCGCCTCCTATGTCCAGTATGCCACCGGGTTTCGTTTGGATGTCGCCGGCCTGGGCCGGGAGTTGGCCCGTCGCGACATCTTATTCCTGGTCAACGCCACTCAAGGTTTCCCCTACTACCCGCTGGATGTGGAGGCCATGCGCATCGCCGCTATGACCGCCTCCCTCCATAAGTGGGGCTTGACCGGCTATCTAGGGGCCCTGTTCTACACGGCCCCTTCGTTCCGAGAAAGATTCCCTACTCCCCTGGCCGGCTGGCTGTCCGTGGACACGGGGGGCGTCGGGTTCATCCATACGGCCAAGAACGTGCCCTTCAAGCTCCACTCTTCGGCCCGACAGTACGAGTTGGGGACCATCAACCTTCAACCCTTGCTGGCTTTCCAAGAAGCCTTTGACTATATGAAGAGAATCGGTTTCGAGGTCATCCGCCTCCGCCTCAGGGAGCTGACGGATTATCTCCTCCAAGGCCTGCGCGGCTTGGGGGTGACAGTCGTCAGTCCCGTTGACGACCCGGAGGAGCGTTCGGCCATCGTGTCTTTCACCTTGGGGGACGGGAACGAACTCTGCCTCAAGCGCTGCACCGAGGCGCGGATCTATCTCTCGCCCCGGGGCGGTTTTCTGCGCGTCTCGGTCAACATTTTTAACGACACTGCCGACATCGACCGCCTACTGGCCGTCCTGTCCTCCTTTGCTGGTTGACCGGGTCGGATGTCCTGTGCTATAAGAACATCAAGGGTCGGCATTCATCATGTTACCTGAGCATGGCTCCCGAGCGGGGCGGACTTTTGTCCCGGCTTGGATTTGGCTCGTCCTTCTTTTGGCGGCCCCCTTCTTATCCTCCCAGGTCGATCCCTTCTACCTCAAGGCTTATGCCGACGGAGAAAAGGCGTTCGCCGCCGGAGATTTTCTGGCTGCGACTCAGCGGTTTGAAATCGCCGCTTTCGGGCTCCATGGGGACAGGAGCGCGCTGGCCAAAGCCTGGGGGTATCTCTGTGTGGCGGCCTACAAGGCCGGCCAGATCGAGGAATCCCGGGAGGTCGCCCGGAAATTGGAGGAGGTGACGGGGATAACGGATGTGGAGGGCATCGGCCTGAAGCCGGAGGTTGCGGCGATCCTCAAAAAGCTCATTAAATTTTTTAAAGAAAACCTCCAGCCCCGGGGAACGCCCGCCGGCGACAAGACCAAGGTTCTTCCCTCCGCTCAGGCTTTTAAGGGGGTGACGGGAACGCCGGAAGATAAGATCGCCGGGGACCGCGAGAAATCCCTGGACAAGGCCATCAAGGCCGCTCCCCAAAACGCCTCGCTGTACCTGGATTTGTATGATTTCTATTTGATCCAGAAGAAGCCGGGGGAGGCCAGGAATACGCTGGAGAAGCTCGTGGACAAGGTGCCCGGGGAGCCGCGGGGGCATTACTTTCTGGGCAAGACCTTCTATTCCGGAAGGAAGTTCAAGGACGCGGCCGACTATTTCGCGAATGTCCTTGCCTTGACCTTGAAAAAGCCCGAGGAAAGCTCCCTGTCCCTCACCAGCCGCGGATACCTGATTCTTTGCCAGAATGCTTTAAACCGCAAGAAGGATGTCGTCCGGCAGTGCGCCGAATTCTTCCGAGATGTGCCCGACGGCGATACAAGCGCTCTGGATATGACCGAAAAGGACAAGGCCCAACTCAAGACGATTCTGAGCCAAAGCCAGGCTTCTCCCACGGACGGGAAGAAAAAGCCGCCCGCCGAGGCGCAAGCCGACAAGGCCGCCACTCCTCAGCCTCAAGCGGGGGGCGCGGCCGCCCGGGAATCTTCAACGGGCGACAGTTCGGCCCAACCGCCCAAGGAGGTCGCCCTGGCCTACGGTGTCTATGACCAGTACCTTCAGAATGATGACCCGGCCGCGGCCCGCCGGACTCTCCAATCGATTCTCCGGAAGTATCCGCAGGAAAGACGCGCCCGCTTCCTGCTGGCCAAGATGGACTACCAGGACAAGAAATACAAGGACGCCGATGAAGGTTTCCGCGCCGTGCTGGCGGCCGCCGGCCCGTCCGGAAAGGGGGACGGATTCCAAGCCGAAGCGGCCGCTTATCTGATCCTGGGCGCCGAAAAGTGGCGGGGCCAAGAGGCCGCGCGATCTGTGGCTTCGACTTACCGGGACCTTTTAAGCGGCCCTGTCCTGGACAGTTTATCTCTGGAAGGCTCCGACAAACAGAGAGTCCGGGATCTTGTGGAAAGCCGGGCCGATGCGCCGGCCCAGGCCCGGACCCTGAGTAAGGTCCAGGTCAAGAAATCCGAGGACAGCCTGAGGATCGAAATACTCTATTCTCCGCCCGGCACCTACCGGACCTTCGTCCTGCGCAACGAGCGGAAGATCATCCTCGACCTGTTCAACGTCAGCGAGGTTCGGTCGGACAGGATCATCCCCGTGAACAGCCTGAGTTTGCAGAGCATCCGGACGGGGATGTTCGAAGAAAACACGGCCCGCATCGTCCTGGACGCCAGCGGCGAGATCCCGCCCTATGACATCCAGCCGACGGCCGCCGGGCTGGTCATCATTATCGGCAAAATCTAGAGCGCTTCGAGTTTCAGCAATTCCTCCCAATTACGGTCCACGTCCTTTTGGATGGCTTCGGTCATCCAGGCGTTCCGCTCCTGGAACAGGTGGCGGAAGCGGCCCTGGGACTTCAGCCAGTCCAAAACCGGCTTCTTCACTTTAGGCTTGTAGGTGATCCTGTACTTTCCGTTCTCCACTTCGTACAGCGGCCAGACGCAGGTGTCGGAGGCCAGTTGAGCCAGTTTGATGCCCTGCGATTCTTCGTACTTCCATTCGGTAGGGCATATACACAGGACGTTGAGGAAGGCCGGGCCTTCCACCTGGAAGGCTTTCTGAGCTTTGTTGAAGAGGTCCTGCCAGCGATGCGGGCCGGCCTGGGCCACATAGGGGATGTTGTGGGCCACCAAGATTTTGGTCAAGTCCTTGCGCGGCTGAAGCTTGCCCGAGCTCTGAAGGCCGGCGGGCGAGGTCGTGGCTGAGGCGCCCAGGGGAGTGGCCGAGGAGCGCTGGCCTCCGGTGTTGGCATAGACGTTGTTGTCGTAGCAGACATAGACGAAGTTGTGGCCGCGCTCGACGGCGCCCGACAGGGCCTGCAGTCCGATGTCGTAGGTGCCGCCGTCTCCTCCTATGGCCAGGAATTTAATCTTTTTGTCGCGGGGGATCCGGCCTTGGCTCTTGAGCGATTTGTACATGGCCTCTACCCCGGCGATGGTCGCCGCCGCGTTCTCAAAGGCGCTGTGGATCCAATTGCAGTTCCAGGCCGTGCGGGGATAGATGGTGGTGCAGACCTCCAGGCAACCGGTGGCGTTGGACACCACGAGCGGGTCATCAGTGGCCCGCAGGATCACCTTAAACAGGAGGGGAATGCCGCAGCCCAGGCACATGCCGTGACCGGCCATCAGCCGATCTTCCTTCTGAACCAGGTCTCTCAGTCGAACTGCCATGGGGTTTCTCCTTAGCCCTCTCTCAGGTTGAGGTAACCGCACTGTTGGGTGACTTTACCCGTCTCGGCGATCTTGACCAGGGCGCGGGCCGCCTCTTTGAAATGCTCCACTTTGATGTCGCGGCCGCCCAGGCCGTAAACGTAGTTCACCATCTTGGGACGCTTGTCGTAGTCGTACAGAGCGGATCGAATCTCGGTGAACAAGGGCGCGCCGAAAGCGCCCGGGCTGGAGCAGCGGTCGAGGACAGCCACGGCCTTCAGTTTCTTGAGGGCCTCGGCCAGCCCGACATGGGGGAAGGGCCGGAAGACGCGGGGCTTGACCAGCCCGATGGGCAGGCCTTCGTCCCGCAGCTCGTCCACGGCATCCTTGCCCGTCCCGGCGGCCGAGCTCATGACCACGATGCCGATCTCGGCGTCCTTCATCCGGTATTCCTCGAAGAACCCGTAGTGACGGCCGAATTCCCGGCCGAAGTCCTTGGCCACCTGTTCGATGACCGCCGGGGCCCGCTCGATGCCTTCGATCTGGCTGCGCTTGTGCTCGAAGTAGTAGTCGGTGAAGTCCAGCGGCCCGACGGTGAAGCGGCGGCTGGTGTCCAGGAGGGGGAAGAGGGGCTTGTATTCGCCCACAAAAGCCTTCACCCGTTGGTCATCCTCGACCTGGATGACCTCCACTGAGTGGCTGATGATGAACCCGTCCAGGCCCACCAGCACGGGCGTCATGACCTCGGGATGCTCGGCGATACGGAAGGCCTGCAGGCAGTTGTCGTAGGCTTCCTGGCAGTTCTCGCTATAGAGGTGGATCCAGCCCGCATCGCGGGCGCCCATGGTGTCGCTGTGGTCGCCGTGGATGTTGATGGGCGCGCTCAGGGCCCGGTTGGCGATGCCGGCCACGATGGGCAGGCGGAGGCCGGCGGCGATGTAGAGCATCTCCCACATGAGGGCCAGGCCCTGGGAGCAGGTGGCGGTCATGACCCGTCCTCCGGCGGAGGCGGCGCCGATGCACATGCTCATGGCGCTGTGCTCGCTCTCCGGGCAGACGAACTCGCCCTTGATCAGGCCGTCGGCCTTGAACTGGGCGATGGATTCGACGATGGCCGTGGAGGGCGTGATGGGGTAGGCGGCCACCACGTCGGGGTCGACCTGGCGGGCGGCCTCGGCGATGGTCTGGTTGCCGTTCAGGGGCTTGAAGGTGCTCATCGTCCCCTCCTTTCCTTCAACTCGATCTCTTCCTTGACCATGACGATGGCTTTTTCCTTGGTCGGGCATTCCTCGGAGCACAGGCCGCAGCCCGTGCAGTAATCGTAATTGATGCCAATGACCTTTTCCCCCTCCACCCGAATGGCGAAGTGGGGGCAATACAGCCAGCAGAAGTAGCATTGAATGCAATTCTTGGCCATGAACTCGGGCTTGCGCCCGGAGCGCCAGGTGCCGGTCAGGTTCTCCCGGGAATTTCCGGGATGGATGTTGACACAGCCGAGGGGCAGTTCCTTCCAGTTTTCTTTTTTCATCCTTCCTTGACCTCCTTGAAGGCCCGGTCGATTGTCCTCAGATTCTGTTCCACAACCTCGGCCCGCAGTTTCTTGCTCAGCGATTTTTTAATGTTTTCCCGGAACTTGGCCAAGTCCATCAGGCTGGTGATTTTGACAAGAGCGGCCACCAGGGGCACGTTGGGGATAGACCGGCCCAATTCCGCCTGGGCGATGGCATAGGCGTCCAGGGCGAAAACCTTCCGGGAGCCCAGGTCCAGGGTGCGACGGACAGCGGCCATATCGAAGGACGTGTTGAGAAGGAACAGCGCGTCGTCCTTGGCGCCTTCCGTCACGTTGATCAGGCTCAACAGGGTCGGGTCGGTGACGACCACGATGTCGGGCTCATAAACCTGGCTGTGGGTGCGGATGGGCTTGCGGCTGATGCGGTTGAAAGCCAGAATGGGCGCCCCGCGCTTCTCCGCGCCGAATTCGGGGAAGGCCTGGTTGTAGAGGCCTTTTTCCATGGACAGGACATCGGCCAGGACGACGGCCGCCGTGACCACGCCCTGGCCCGCCCGGCCGTGCCAGCGGATTTCTATGATTTCTTTCATCAGACCTCCTATGAATCCGCAGTATGAAGGCGGAAAATTAAGAAAAGCTATTCTAAGCTTTATCAGTATGGGATTCAATGGCTAGATGCTGGAGGATAGCATCTCCAGGGGTCCTGTCCCGGCCGACCTTTCCGGAGACACCCACCTTTGCCCCTCTTGTTTCCCCAAGGGGGTAGGCCCCCTTGGGCGCAGGACGATGTCCGAGAAGGGGAGGCAGGGAGCGGCTAAGTGTGTCGGACCGCTTAATCTCTGAATTCCGTCCGGCCTTCCAACGCTTTCTTGATGGTCACCTGGTCGGCGAAATCCATGTCCGCGCCCACCGGCAGGCCCATGGCCAGCCGGGTCAGGCGCAGGGGAAAATCCTTGAACAGCCGGGCCAGGTAGACGGCCGTGGATTCGCCCTCGACCGTGGGGTTGGTGGCCAGGATGACTTCCTGGAAGCGGCCTTGGCGGAGACGGTCCAGGAGCTTATTCAAGCCCAGGTCGTCCGGCCCTTTGCCCTTGAGGGGCGCCAGGGTGCCCAGCAGGACATGGTACCGGCCGCGGTAAGCGCCCGTCTTTTCGATCGAGGAGATGTTGTAGGGTTCCTCGACGATGCACAGCTCCGCGTCGCTGCGGTCTTCGTCCCGGCAGATGGTACAAGGGTCGATGTGGGTGATGTTGTTGCATACGGAACAGTAAAAGATGCGGCGTCGGGCCTGGCTAATAGCCTCGGCCAGGCCGTCCGCCTCTTGCTGGGGCAGGCTCAGCAGATGGAAGGCGATCCGCTGAGCGGTTTTGGCTCCGATGCCCGGGATCCGGCGCAGCTCCTCGATGAGGCGGTTAAACGGCTGGGCGTACTCGAACATCAGGACAGTCCTGGAATTTTCAGCCCGGGGGCCAGGCCGCCGAGCTTGCTGGCCAGGATGTCGTTGACCTTGGCTGTGGCGTCGTTGAAGGCGGCGATGATGAGGTCCTGGAGCATGGCCACCTCGTCCTTATTGATCACTTCCGGGTCGAGATGCAGGGAGTGGAGGTTCTTCTGTCCGTCCAGGACGACGGTCACCACACCCCCCCCGCTCGAGCCCTCGACCCGCAGCTCGGCCAGCTCGCGCTGCAGCCTTTCCTGCATTTCCTGGGCGGTCTTGAGCATTTTCTGCAGATCGCCGAAGCCTTTCATCGCTCTCTCCTTAGTCCCGGTCCGGCTCGCGCTTGATTCGCTCCACGGTCAGGACCTGAGCCTTGAACTTGTCCATGAATGTCCGCACGCCGGCATCCTTCAAGGCCTGGTCCACTCCGCCCTCCCGGCCGGCCGGCGCTTCGCCCTGGGGAACGACGACCTTCAGCTTGACTTTCAGCCCGGAGACCTCCGAGGCGGTCTTTTCGACGAGGCGGGCTTCTTTCAGCACGGCTTCAGCTAGGTCGGCCGCCCCCGGGCGGAAGCGAAGCTCCAGGGTTACCGGGGTGGCCACGCTGAACCGCTTTTCGGTCGAGAACTTGATATCCAGGTCCTCGGCCTTGACTTCGGCCCACTGGCACTTGCCCAGGATGGCCGCCAGGGAACTTTTTTGTTTCTGCAAAGCCTCGATCGTCTTGGGCAGGATGTCCTTGGCCGGGACGGATACGGCCGACGCGCCGGCCAAGGGGCGCGGTGGCGGCGTGGCCGGTCCAGGCCTCAAGACCGGCCCGGGATTCCTGTGGAAAGGGCCGCTGGAGGCCGGAGGGGCAGCCGCGGGGGAGGCCGTCGGCTGAAGGCCGGCCTTCATGTTCTCGAACTCTTCCAACAGATCCTTGAGAGGGAGGAGGTCCTTGAAGTGACAGAGCTTGATGAGAAAGGATTCGAGATAGATCTGCGGATGGGAGGAGTAACGCAGGCCCGGCTCGCCGTTCTGCAGGGCGACCAGGCAGCGGAGCAGTTCCTCCGTCGTGGCGCGGCCGGCCTCCGCGGCCAGCCGCTCCAGGTCTTCGGCGCCCAAGGGGAGCAACTCCCGGGGATCGGCCAGGGAACGGACGAGCAGGAGATTCCGGAAATGCTGGATGAGCTCTTTGTAAAAAAAACGGAGGTCATAGCCGTTATCGATGACTTTCTCCACCAGGGGGAAGATGGACTGCGGCTGGTGTTCCAGGATGGCCGTGCTGAACTCCAGTAAAAGATCGCGGCTCATGGTCCCCAAGATCTCTTTCAGGTCGGCGTCGCTGACCTGGAGCCCGCCGAAGGCCACGGCCTGGTCGAGCAGGCTCTGGGCGTCGCGCAGGCTTCCTTCAGCCGCCTCGGCGATGAGGGATAATCCGTAGTCGGAGATGGTGATGTTCTCTTTCTTGGCGATCTCCAGGAGGTGGTTGACGATGTCGCGGTGGGAGATCTTCTTGAATTCGAAGGACTGGCAGCGGGAGACGATGGTGGCCGGCACCTTGTGGAACTCGGTGGTGGCTAAAATGAAGACGGTGTTCTCCGGCGGTTCTTCCAGCGTCTTGAGCAGGGCGTTGAAGGCCGATTTGGACAGCATGTGGACTTCGTCGATGATGATGATTTTATAGCGGGCCTGGAGGGCTTTGTACCTCAGCCCCTCCCGCAGCTGCCGCACGTCGTCCACCCCGGTGTTGGAGGCGCCGTCGATCTCCAGGACGTCGGTCAGCCGGTCTTCGTTGATGGCCCGGCAGAACTCGCACTGGTTGCAGGGGGTGGGGGTGGGGCCGGACTGGCAGTTGAGGGCTTTGGCCAGGATGCGCGCCGCCGAAGTTTTGCCCACGCCGCGCATCCCGGAGAACAGATAAGCCTGGGCGATGCGCTTGCCGGCCACGGCGTTCTTCAGGGTCTGGACCAGAGCCTTCTGGCCGACCATCTCCTCGAAGGTGCGGGGCCGGTATTTGCGGGCGATGATTTCGTAAGAGTCGGTCATGTTGCGGCGTCCGGGAAAATTTATATTAGCATAAATAAGGAGCAGCTCCAAATTTTCAGGGGAATAAGTAAGCATCTCCTTTTCTGTGATGTGGCATTCAAGAAGAGGAGGGGTCCTGTCACGGCTCCTCCCCGGCTGTGCTCGCCAAGCTGCGCGCAGGCGGGGAGCCCCTCCGCCGTGCCACCCCTCCCCGCGAATCACACGATTGGAGATGCTTCCGGGGAATAAACTTGAAAACCGCGCTTCCTGCCCTATAATCAGAGCCGGAGCGGACGATGAAAAGGGAAAAAGCGCTGGCTGAGGTTCATCTGGCCGTTCTGCTGTTCGGGCTGGCCGGCCTGTTCGGAAAATGGCTGACCCTTTCCCCACCGGCCATTGTCCTGGGCCGGGTCGTCCTGGCCAGCCTGACCCTGGCCGTGGTTCTTGGCTTTTCCCGACAAAAACTCTGGCCCCGGAATTCCAAGGACCTGGCCCTCTTCGCCCTGATGGGGCTGGTTCTGGCCGTTCACTGGGTGACGTTCTTCAAGTCCATCCAGGTTTCCACGGTGGCCGTCGGGCTGCTGGCCTATTCGACTTTCCCATTTTTCACCGCTTTTCTCGAGCCGCTCTGGTTGAGGGAGCGATTCGACAATCGGTCGGTCTTGCTCTCGCTGGTTTGCCTGGCCGGGGTTTTCCTCATCATTCCCCGGCTGGAGATGTCGAACGCCGTGATGAAGGGAGTCCTGTGGGGGCTTCTGTCCGGCCTGTCTTTTTCCGTGCTGACCATCCTCAACCGGATAATGACCAGGACGTATTCCAGCCTGCAAACGGCCTTTCAGCAGGACTTCTTCGCCGGAATTTTTTTATGGCCCCTGGTCCTCTGCTCGCCGCCGGCCCTCTCGGCCGGGGATGTCGGACTGCTGGCCGTCCTGGGAATCGTGTGCACGGCGGGGGCCCACACCCTGTTCATTGATGGGTTAAAGGGAATTGGCGCCCGGGCGGCCAGCCTTATCAGCGCGCTCGAACCGGTCTATGGAGTGATCCTGGCCTTTGCTTTCTTGAGGGAGGTACCTGCGCCTCAAACACTTCTGGGCGGCGCCCTGATCCTGGCCGCCGTGGCGGCCGTTTCGCTGCGAAAGGCGGGAAGCTTACGATAGGGCGCGGAAGACGTGTTTAATCCGCTTCAAAGCCCAGTTCAGATCTTTCTGCCGGATGACCAGCGGCGGGGCAAAACGGATGACGTTGTCGTGTGTTTCTTTGCACAATAAGCCGGCTTCCTTGAGCGCCTCGCAGAAGCGCCGGGCTCCTCCCGCCTCGGGCCGAAGCTCGATGCCGATGAGCAGGCCCGAACCCCGGACCTCTTGGATGTGCCGGCTGCGGATCTTTTTGAGCTGTTCCAGGAACCAGGCGCCTTGGAGGGCGGCGTTCTCCACCAAGCCCTCCTCGCGGATGATGCGCAGGGCCTCCCGGGCGACGGCGCAAGCCAGGGGGTTGCCGCCGAAAGTCGAGCCGTGCTGTCCGGGCTGGAACAGGCCCAGAATTTCCCGGGAGGCCAGCGCGGCGGAGATGGGGATGAAGCCGCCGCCCAGCGATTTGCCGATGACGATCATGTCCGCCCGGACGTTCTCGTGCTCGCAGGCCAGAAGCTTTCCGGTGCGGCCCAGGCCGGTTTGGATTTCGTCGGCGATGAACAGGACGTTCTTTTGGCGGCAGATCTCTGCGGCTTTTTTTAAATAGCCCGGCGGCGGGATGAGAATACCCGCCTCAGCCTGGATGGGCTCGACCAGGAAGGCGGCCGTGTTGGGGTTGATGGCCGCCTCCAGAGCCTGGGGGTCGCCGTAGGGAATGACGACGAAGCCGGGGGTGAACGGCCCGAAATCCTGCCGGTACAGGGATTCCGTGGAAAAGCTGACGATGGTCACCGTCCGGCCGTGGAAGTTATTGGCGCAGGCGATGATTTCGGCCCTGTCCGGCTGGACCTTTTTGACCTGGTAGGCCCATTTTCGGGCCACTTTGATGGCCGTCTCCACGGCTTCCGCCCCGGAATTCATGGGCAGGACCATGTCGTAGCCGGTCATCTCGCACAGCTCCTTGGCCAGCAGCGGCCACTGATCGTTGCGGAAGGCGCGCGAAGTGAGGGTCAGCCGCCTGGCCTGACCGAGCATGGTGCGGATGAGACGGGGGTGGCAGTGGCCTTGGTTGACGGCCGAATAGGAACTCAAAAAATCAAGGTGCTTGCGGCCCTCGACGTCCCAGACCCATATGCCCTTGGCCTTGGTGATGACAACGTCCAGGGGATGATAGTTGTGAGCGCCGTAATGGTCTTCCAAGGTGATGTACTGCTGGCTGTCCATGATAACTCCTTTAGCCGAAGAAGCCGATAATCGTCATAGCCGTGGCGGAGAGGGCGGGATTCGAACCCGCGGTACGCTTTCACGCACACACGCTTTCCAAGCGTGCTCCTTAAACCACTCGGACACCTCTCCGTTCAATCGGGAATGCACCACGGGGAGATTTTCTAAATTAACAAAAAAACCCGGCCAGGTCAATTTCGGCGATTCCCGGGGATTGCATCTCCATTTCCAGGACAACCCCAAATTCGCGCGGGGGTGGCGCGGCTCAGGGCTCTCCGCCGGCCGGGTCTACGGCTTGGTCATCAGTGTCCATGCCCTAGTGAATGGAATAAAACCTATGCCGGGCATACCGGCTATGGGGGGAAATGTCATGTTTAACGGCTCGACTGCTAGAATGACAATCAAGGCACAGCAGTAGCTGCAGCCACAGGATGTCGTCGCCTGACAATATTTGTCATATATTTTGTGTTCAAAAATTGTCCGTCCAACGCTTTTTTGAATTGAAAAAAGTCCGAAAAAATAGGTAACCCCTATGGGTGAGGGGGAGGGAGGAAATATCACCGTTCGAATCCTCTCAATGGGTGATTGACCGATTCCCGCCCTGTAGGGCAATATAAAGCCCGGTCAAAAAGCGGAGAAAATTGTGCCATCTCGATCGTCAATATCTATTTGGGAATTGTCGCTATGACAAAAAATGTCGTTATGTGAGGCGAAGCGACTTTTAAGAGGTCACCCATGGCGTCCAATCTTGGCGAGCTGATGGTGAGGGAAAAGCTGATTTCGGCTGAGCAGCTGAACAGCGCCCTCGAATACCAGAAGAAAAACAATATTCCCCTGGGCAGCGCCTTCATCACCCTGGGGTATATCCGGGACGAGGACATGGCCCAGGCCTTGAGCCGGATGCTCGGCTATCCCGTCATCGACCTCGACCAATTTGAGATCTATCCGGAAGTGATCAGCCTGGTTGATGGGGAGACCGCCAAAAAAAATATGCTCCTGCCCATCCACCGCATCCGTTCCTTCCTGACCCTGGCCATGGTGGACCCCACCGACCTGGAGACCATCGAGAACCTCCGTTTTCGGACGGGGCTGGCCATCCAGCCGGTCATCACCTCGGAGTCGGCCTTGCAGAAGGCCCTGGCCAAATACTACGGCGAATCGGTGGAAGCCCAGAGTCAGGACATCATGGCCGAGTTGGAGATCGGCGATGCGTCCAAAGTCAGCGTGGTCGAGGAGGAACGGGAGGACTATAGCGTCGAGGAGGCCAGCCATACGGCCGAAGAGGCGCCCATCATCACCATAGTCAACAAGGTGTTCATCGACGCCATCAAGCGGGGAGCCAGCGATGTCCATTTCGAACCGTATGAAACCGCCTTCCGCATCCGCTATCGGATCGACGGCATCCTGTACGAGATGCACAACCTGCCCATGAAATACAAGAACCCGGTGACCTCCCGGGTCAAGATATTATCCAACCTGGACATCGGCGAGAAGCGCCTGCCCCAGGACGGTCGGATCAAGATGCGGATCAAACTGGAGAAAGGCGGCAAGAAGGAAGTGGACATGCGTATTTCGGTCATGCCCACGATTTTCGGCGAAAAGATCGTGGCCCGGATCCTCGACCGCGAAATGCTCAAGATCGACCTGACCCAGCTCGGTTTTGAGCAGGAGTCACTGGAAATCTTCAAGAGGGCCATCTTAGCCCCCTGGGGCATCATCCTGGTCACCGGCCCCACCGGCAGCGGCAAGACCAACACCCTCTACTCGGCCATCGCCAACATCAATTCCCTGGAGAAGAACATTCTGACCGCCGAGGACCCGGTGGAGTTCTACTTTCAAGGCATCAACCAGGTCGCCATCAAGGAGGAGATCAATCTCGACTTCCCCACCACCCTGCGGGCCTTCCTCCGCCAAGACCCGGATATCATGCTGGTGGGCGAGATGCGCGACAGCGAAACGGTGGACATCGCCATCAAGGCCGCCCTGACCGGCCACCTCGTCTTTTCCACCATCCACACCAACGACGCGGCCAGCACCGTCATGCGCTTGGTCAACATGGGGGTGGAATCCTTCCTTATCGCCGACGCCCTCATTCTGATAGTGGGCCAGCGTCTGATTCGGCGCATCTGCAAAAAGTGCGCCGAATCCCAGAAAGCCCCCGTCTCGGCCCTGATCGAGCATGGCTTCCGGCCCGATGAAGCGGAAAAAGTCCAGCTCCTGAAGGGCCGGGGCTGCAGCTCCTGCAACAACACAGGCTACAAGGGCCGCGTCGGGCTGTACGAGGTCATGCAGATCACGCCCGATATCCGTCAACTCATCTTGCAGAAGGCTCAGTCCAAGGACATCAAGCGCAAGGCCATGGAACAGGGCATGATCACCCTGCGACGCAGCGGGCTGATCAAGGTGAAGAACGGGATCACCACCATCGATGAGGTGGTTCGCGATACGGTCAGAGACGACAACTAGGAGAAATGGTCATGGAACTCAGCATGCATGAACTCTTCAAGATCACGGTGGACCGCGATGCCAGCGACTTGCACCTGACCACCCATGTTGCTCCCAAGATCCGAGTGAACGGCAGCCTGGTCTCCCTGGACTATCCCGAGCTGAACGCCTCCGACACCAAGATGCTTATCTACAGCATCCTGACCGACAAACAGAAGAAACAGTTCGAGGAGAAGCTCGAGCTTGATTTTTCCTTCGGCATCAAGGAGATGGGACGGTTCCGGGCCAACATCTTCATGCAGAAGGGGGCCGTGGCCGGCGCCTTCCGGCGGTTCCTACCCCAGATGTGGAGCTTTGCTCAACTCGGCCTTCCCTCCCGCGTCTCCCAGTTGTGCTATCTGCCCCGCGGGCTGGTCCTGGTCACGGGACCCACCGGCTGCGGAAAATCCACCTCTCTGGCCTGCATGATCGAGCACATCAACAGCGAGCGGGACGTCCACATCGTGACCATCGAAGACCCCATCGAGTATTTCTTCACTCCGCGCAAAGCCCTGGTCAACCAGCGGGAGCTGTTTCAGGACACGCTGTCCTACAACAACGCCCTGCGCTCCGTTCTGCGGGAGGACCCCGACGTGGTCTTTGTTGGCGAAATGCGCGATCTGGAGACGGTGGAAGCCACCCTGCGGGTGGCCGAGACCGGGCATCTGACCTTCTCCACCCTGCACACCAATTCCGCATCGGAGACGATCAGCCGCATCATCGATATTTTCCCGCCACAGTATCAGACCCAAGCCAAGGTCATCCTGTCCATGACCCTGGAAGCCGTCCTGACTCAGGCCCTCCTCCCCCGGGCCGACGGGAAGGGTCGGGTGCTGGCCTTAGAGATCCTCCTGCCCAACGTGGCCATCCGCAACCTCATCCGGGAGAACAAGCTGCATCAGATCTACTCGGCCATGCAGCTGGGGCAGGAGAAATTCGGCATGCAAACCTTCAACCAGTCCCTGGCCGATCTCTATTTCCGCAACCTCATCACCCTGGAGACGGCCATGGGCGTGACCTCCTTCCCGGAGGAGCTGACGGACATCATCCAGCGGCGACAGGCCCTGCCACGGGGCCAGGGGCACGGGGTAAGACGGTAAAGGAGCGACCATGGCTATTTACTCTTGGGCGGGCAAAAACAAATTCGGGGACGTGGTTCGGGGCGAGCGGGCGGCCCGCTCGGTCGAGGATCTGGGCCGCCTCCTGCAGCGGGAGCAAATCCAGGTGCAGAAGATCGTCCCCCTGCGGGCCGGGCTGAGCATCCCCTTCCTCAAGATGGAGCGAGTCCCGCTCAAGGACCTGGCCGTTTACAGCCGGCAGCTGTCCGTCTTGATCGACGCCGAGCTGCCGCTCATCCAGAGCCTGAACATCCTCCTTGAACAGACCAAGGGCCGCTACTTCAAGAAGGTCATCACCAGCATCCGGGAGGACGTCGAGGCGGGGGCCAGCCTCAACCAGGCCAAGCGGAAATTCCCCAAAGTCTTCGATGATCTGTACTGCAACCTCATCGGCTCGGGCGAGCAGAGCGGTTCCCTGGACATCATGCTCCGCCGCATCTCCGATTACATCGAGAAGATCCTCAAGCTCCGTTCCCAGGTCCGTCAGGCCATGGCCTATCCCATCGCCATTCTCTGCTTCTCCGCACTGGTGATGATCTTCATGATGTGGAAGGTCATCCCCGTCTTTGCCTCGATCTTCATCGAGCTGGGCGCCAAGCTCCCCGCCCTGACCCAGCTGACCGTTGGGCTCAGCAACTTCGTGGCCAATAACATCGTCCTCCTCTTTCTGGGAATCATCATTCTCATCCTGGGCCTACGCTACTTCCGCCGGACTCATATGGGCCGGCGGATCTTCGACCGGCTGCTGCTGCGCATCCCGCTCTTCGGCAGCCTCCTGGGCAAAGTGGCCATCTCCCGCCTGACCCGCACCTTGAGCACGCTGCTCAGCGGCGGCGTGGCCATGCTGGAGAGTTTGAAGATCACTTCTTCCACCACCGGCAACGTCATCATTGAAGAGAGCGTGCTGGACGCCCGTCGTCAGGTGGAGGAAGGCCGGACGCTTTCGGATTCCTTCAAGGAAACGGGCCGCTTTCCCTTCCTGCTCACTCAGATGGTCAGCGTGGGAGAGGCCACCGGCACCCTGGACGCCATGCTGTCCAAGCTGGCCGACTTCTATGACGAGGAAGTCAACTCCACGGTGGCGACGCTGCTCTCCGTCCTGGAGCCCCTCCTGCTCATCGCGGTGGGCGGCATGGTGGGCTTGATGATCGTGTCGATGTACCTGCCCATCTTCGACCTTATGCAAAAGTTCTGAATCATGACCGGCCATAGGATCAAGCTGCTCCAGATGATTATTTTGCGGGGAGTGGCTTTGGCTTTTCTTCTGGTGGCCGCGGTCATCATCCAAACCTACACGACCTCGCTGATGCCTTTGGCCGCCCTCTATGTCCTGATCCTGGCCTATATTCTCTTGAGCCTGGTGTATTTGGCCCTCTACCTCTGGGCCCCGGGCTACACCTACACCTTCCAGGCCCACCTCCAGACTTTTTTCGACCTGATCCTCATCACCGTCCTGGTCTATATCTCCGGGGGCCTGCAGGGCTCCCTGCACATCCTGTACATTTTAGTCATCATCTCCTCCAGCTATCTGTTGACCACCCGGGCGGCCAACCTGATGGCAGCCTTGTCGGCCATCCTGTTCGGCCTGCTCATCGAGGGCCTCTACTACCACCTCTTGCCCAATTTCCTCCCCGAACAGGATGTGAAGCTGACCTTCGGTTCGATCCTGTTCAGCCTGATCGTCTCCTGGGCTTTGTTCTTCGCCGTGGCCCTATTATTGAACTCCCTCAACGCCCGGCTGCGGCGGATGCGCGACGAGCTGCAGCGGGCCCAAAAAGCGCTGGAAGTCAAGGAAAGCCAGGCTCTGGCCGGCCGTATCTCGGCCCAGATCGCCCATGAAATCCGCAACCCCCTGACGGCCATTGCCGGTGCGGTTCAGGTTCTGGGGCGGGAGACGGACCTGAACCCTGAGCGCCGAGAGCTGATGCGCATCGTTCTCAAGGAAACCGACCGGGTGTCGCAGACCCTGGAACAGTTCATGGACCTGGTCAATCCCCATCAGGTGGAGTTCGAGACCATCGACCTGGCCATCATTCTCCAGGAGACGCTGTACATGCTCAGCCAGAGCGGCGAGCTCAACGGCCGGATCCATATGGACGGCAATTACGCCTCCCGGGCCGTCCCATTCTACGGCAACGGAAATCAGTTTAAACAGATTTTTTGGAACTTGATCAAGAACGCCATCCAGGCCATGCCCGAGGGCGGCCGGCTGGAGGTGGACTTTAGCCAGCCGTCCGCCGACAGACTTACCATCCGGTTCTCCGATACGGGAGTGGGCATGAATGAGGAAGCCCGGCAAAAGCTGTTCGAGCCGTTTTTCTCCGGTTTCGAGAGCGGGCGCGGTTTGGGAATGGCCGTGGTGAGGCGGGTGGTGGACGACTATCAAGGCCGAATCGAGGTGAACTCCGCCCTACACCAGGGGACCGAGGTCCTCATCGACCTGCCCATCTGGGCTGCCCCTTCCTCAAAACCTCGCTAGGATAGAATCGCCATGGAGACCATCTTTATCGTCGACGATGAGAAGAGCATCCTGGACCTGCTCAGCGTGGTCTTCCGCAAAGACGGCTTTCAGGTCAAGACCTGCTCGGTGCCGGGCAAGGTGTTGGACGTGCTGGGGGCCGAGATGTTCGACCTGCTGCTGTGCGACATCAAGATGCCCCCCCTGGACGGCATGGACGTTCTGAAGTTCATGCGCGCCGAGAAGCCGGACGTGCCGGTCATCATGATGACCGCCTACGGCAGCGTCAAGCAGGCGGTGGAGGCCTTGAAGTCGGGGGCTCTCGATTACGTCATGAAGCCCTTCGACGTGGAGGAGATGCGCATCATCGTCTCCCGAGGGTTTGAACGCCGGAGGCTGGCCGAAGAGAACATTTTTCTGAAGAAAAGGCTGGAAGAACGGAGCGGCTTGGGCCCCATGGTCGGCAAGAGCAAGGCCATGAAAGAGGTTTACAGCCTCATCGAGCGGGTGGCCACCACCGATTCGACGGTCCTCATCTACGGCGAGAGCGGCACGGGCAAGGAGCTGGCCGCCCAGGCCATTCATTCCCTCAGCCGGCGCAAGGATCGGCCGTTCATCTCCATCAACTGCGCCGCCCTGCCGGAGAACCTGTTGGAGAGCGAGCTGTTCGGCCACACCAAGGGCTCCTTCACCGGAGCGGTGAACGACAAGAAGGGCATGTTCGAAGTCGCCCAGAACGGGACTCTTTTCCTGGATGAAGTGGCGGAGATGGCGCCCTTTACCCAAGTCAAGCTGTTGCGGGCCCTTCAGGAAAGGAAGATCCGCCGGGTGGGCGGGACGGAGGAAATTGCCGTCGACGTGCGACTCATCGCCGCCACCAACCAAGACCTTAAACGGCGGATCGAGGAGGGGCGCTTTCGGGAAGAGTTGTTCTATCGGTTGAACGTCGTTTCCTTCGAGATGCCGCCCCTGCGCAAAAAAATCGATGACATCCCCCTGCTGATAGGCCTTTTCCTGCACAAATATTGCAGCCACATGGGCAAGAAAATGAAACGCATCACTCCCGAAGTGGTCACCCTCCTGGAATCCTATTCCTGGCCGGGGAACGTCCGGGAATTGGAGAACACCATCGAACGCATCGTGGCCATCGAGGAAAGGGAGACCATCACCCCGGCTTGCCTGCCGGCCGAGATCGTCGCGCCCCAGCCGGACGGCCAAGCCAAGGTCAGCCTGAGGCCTGATTTCAACCTGGAGAGCTATATTGCCGAAATCACCAAGCGGTACATTCGAGAGGCGCGGCGGACCTCGGGGGGCAACTTAAAAAAGGCCGCTTCCTTGCTCGGATTAAGCTATCGATCTTTGCGCTACTTGATCGACAAATATAAGTTGAAGAGTGGCCGTCTGCCGGACGGGCATGAAGAATGGAACGAAGTAACAGGAGTTTCGACAAGGTAACAAAAAATGTCAAACAATAGGCATTATTGCCGTTTATTGCCAAAATATGAATCAGGGCCTTTGTGTAATTTATTTATTTTAAACAAATTAATAGATGGCATGAATTTTGCATAGGATGTAATCCCTGATAAAAGCCGATCGGGGATTAACCTTAAAAGAGGAGGAATATATGTTAAAAAAATCTAAGGGCTTCACACTGATTGAGCTGCTCATCGTCGTGGCCATCATCGGCATCCTGGCAGCTCTGCTCATCCCCAATGCCTTGACCGCCATGCAGAAGGCCAAGCAGAAGGCCACCATGAAGGACATCACCACCATCTCCACGTCTCTGGCCGACTATGTCACGGACAACGGCAGATGTCCCACCTTTGACGGCCCGATCGATGCCACCTTCCAGGGCTACATCTCGCCCTTCTACGTCAAGGTCTGCCCGCTGAACGACCAGTGGGGATTCCCCTTTAGTGTGTCCTCGGGTCAAGCTGCCGGGTTTGCCGTCCGCGGTTGTGACTTCTCCGGCATTGACGACTTTGTCGTAATCTCCGAGACCCGCGACGGCGCAGGAGACGGCACGGACTTTGATCCGGCAACGCCCGAAGCGGGCATGTACACCGTTGCCAGCATGGCCGATTTCGCCAACGACCTGATCATGTTCAACGGCAACTGGGTGCGCGCGCCTCAGACGAGACAGTAATTTCGGTTAAGCCTGAAGCAGCCTTTTGTAACTTGCCAGGGGAGCGGCGGAGCGATTCGCCGCTCCCTTCGGCGTAAGGTTCAGGGTCCCGCCCAGAGGCCGGGAGAGCCGGCCTGAGGAGGGAATGATGAGACGCAAGGAATCCAGTCGGGGATTTACTCTCATCGAATTGCTGGTGGTCGTCATCATCCTGGCCATCTTGATGCTCATCCTGGTTCCCATTTTCCAATCCGCCATTCAGAAGACCAAGCAGAAAACCACCATGTCCGATATGAGCGATTTAGCCAAGGCCGTCATGAGCTATATCACGGATGTGGGTTCGGCGCCCACCAGCCCCAACGGCGAGCTGGCGCCCGATTCCCAACTGGTCATGGACCTGACCCCCATGCAGAAGATCACCTTCAGCACACGGGACAACTGGGGAATGCCTTACCGGGTATGGACCGGCCTGGACGTGGCCGGTGTCTTTGGCATCGACTCTGCCGAAGTCGGGACGGATGACTTTATCATCCAATCCCTTGGCCGGGACGGTCTGGACGAAGGCTTCAGCTACAACCCCAACGATTCCAGCAATAATTTCTACGTCATCCAAGATATAAGTGATTTCAGCCGCGACCTCATCTTGTGGAACGGCGGCTGGATCCACGCCCCCCGGGCCAGCGGCTGAGGCCGAGTTTTTTCTTAATCCTTCCCCCCCTCTTTGATATAATCGGGCCATGTTCCTGCGCACCGTTCTGGCCGGCCTGCTGGTCGTCCTGTTCACCCTGATCCTCATCCCGCTCCTCCTGCTGTGCTTCATTTTCCGGATGAGGCGGCCGCTGTTCGGGGTGGCCAAGTTTGCCCTCCGGCTCTTGGCGCTGGCGGCCGGGCTCCAGGTCGAGGTTTCCGGCCTGGAGCATATCGACCGGAAACGCGTCTATGTGTTCATGTCCAATCATTTGAGCTTCATCGACGGCCCGCTTCTCTTTCTGCTGATTCCCCAGCCGGTGCGGGTGATCCTGAAGAAGCAGCTTTTCCGCATCCCGGTCATCGGACTGGGGATGAGCTATTTGGGCTTCGTGCCCGTCGACCGGCGCGGCATCAAGCAGGGGCGCCGGGCCATCGACCGGGCGGCCGGCCTCATACGGCAAAAGAAATATTCCTTTTTGATCTTTCCGGAAGGGACGCGCAGCCGGGACGGTCGGCTGCAGCCCTTTAAGAGGGGCGGATTTTTCTTGGCCGCCCAGGCCGGCGCGCCCATATTGCCCTTGAGCGTGGAGGGGACGTTCGCCCTGATGCCCCGCGGAAGCTTTTTCATAAGGGGCGGAAAAATCCGCGTCCGCTTTCACCCCTGCCTGCCCGCCGGGCAGCCGGGCGAAGAACCTTTGGCGCTTACCATGGACAAAACCCGAGCGGCCATTGCCTCCGGGCTGTCCGAGGAGGGATGATGAATTTCCAAGACGAAGCCCGTGAGCTGGCCGAGATTTTGGCCGAACTGGAGGGCGCGGTTGGGCCGGCCTTCTCCCGCGCCCGGGAAGCTGTCTGCCGCTCGCTTCAGGCGGGGGGGAAGGTCCTGGTTTTCGGCAACGGCGGGAGCGCGGCCGAGGCCCAGCATTTCGCCGCTGAGCTGGTCAATAAGTTCGCCGCCATGCGTCCGGCCATCCGAGCCGTGGCCTTGACCACCGACACCTCCATCCTAACGTCGGTGGGCAACGACCTGGCTTTTGACCAGGTTTTCAGCCGGCAGGTCGAGGCCCTGGCCGACCGGGGAGATGTGGCCCTGGCCTTGTCCACCAGCGGTGTTTCAGCCAACGTCCTTTATGCGGTCCAAACAGCCAAGAGAATGGGGCTGACGACGGTGGGCTTCACCGGCCGGAACGGCGGACCGCTGGCCGGCGAAGTGGACCACTGGCTGGCTGTGCCGTCAGATCGAACCCCCCGCATCCAGGAAGCACACCTCTTCCTCCTCCACCGTTTAGCCCTGGAAGTGGAGAACTATCTCTTTAGGCCTTAAAGAGGAATACCCTCGGCTTATTCCGCGGCGCCGGTGACGATTTTTTTGAGGTCGCTCGCTTTTCCCGTCCCGCTGTTGAACAGATAGACCGCCGCGCTCTGCAGAAGGCGGCGCCACAGGTTTTTATGCAACTCCATCCGCTCCGGCGAAGAAGCCAACAGGTGGGGGTTGAAGTAGGGCTGGCTCCTGGCCGGGCCGAGGCTCTTCTTCAGGCCCGGGCTTTCTCCGGATTCGAGGATGCGCAGGGCTTCCTCCCTGTCCAGCTCGGCCAGGGCCGGAGAGGTGGGGTCCAGGCGCAGGAGAAAGACCCAATGCAGGGGGGCCTTTTTTGAATGGGCCGCCGGACCTCCGATCCAATTCGGGTCGAGCAGGACCTGAGCCTCCTGGGAGGCCTTGTAGCAGTAGAGCGACCCCCGGTCCAGACGGCAATCTTCCCCCCGCAGGCATTCGGCATCCCGGCAGTCTTCCTTGCGAACCGCCACGTTCTCGCATTTGCTGCCGTCGAACAGAGGAGCCAGGGCGGGCAGTGCTTCTACGGTGGCGGCGGGCAGGAAAAACTTCCGTTCCACGCAATCGGCCAGGGGGGCGTTCCCCGTGAAGCGGACGAAGAACTGGTCGGCGGAATGGATGCGGAAACGCTTGTCCTGAAGGAGCTCGAAGAATAGCTCCGTCTTGCGCGTGCCGGGCGGGCCGACCAGGGTCAGGAGCCGGCCGTCGAACTCGGCGGCCATGCCCCGCAGGCCGTGGCTGAGGAGCATCCGCTCCGTGGTGTCCATGACCAGGCCCAGGGCCAGGCTGCGCAACGGACCGTAGGCGTCGGTGTTAACCAGAAACCCGGTACGCGTTTCGGAGTTGAAGAAGGCCCGGGGTTCGCGGCCGGGGATGCCGTCCACAGCGAGGATGATGCCATGGGGCTCCAACCCCCCTTCCAGCTGGGCCGGATACCAGTTCTCCATCCAGAAGTCGTAGAGATGGGGGACGTTGGTCCGCAGCTGGACGATGACGCCATGGATGTTGGCGTTCCACTCATAGACATGGGACGGCCCCAAGCGGCTTTCCATCTCCGCCAGCAGGGCGTCCCGGAGGGGAACGGTGATAGAGGGCTCGACCGGCACGGCCTTCCTGACCCGGGTCAGGGTGTTCTGCAGGGCGGCCCGCTTGGTTTTCGGGGAGGGCCGGAGCTGGGCCAAGGCGGTGACGATCCGGTCCAGGCCTTTCTCCAGGTTCTCCAGGGAGGTGGCATAGGAGATGCGGATATAGTCGTCGGCGGCGAAGGCGTCGCCGGGGACGATAGCCACCCGGGCTTCCTTGAGCAGATAGTAGGACAACCCGTAGGAATTGCGCATCCGAACGCCCTGGAATTCCTTGTCGAAGAAAGAGGAGACGTTGGGAAAGAGGTAGAAGGCGCCCTGGGGTTTGAAGCAGGACAGCCCCGGCACGGACTGCAGCCGCATAAGGCAATAGTTGCGGCGGCGCTGGAACTCGGTCACCATCCGCGACACTCCATGCTGGGGCCCGCGCAGCGCTTCCAGGCTGGCCATTTGGGAAATGGAGCAGGCGTTGGAGGTGGTGTGGCTCTGGATCTTGGCCATGGCCCCGATGAGGGGCGCCGGGCCGGCGGTGTAGCCGATCCGCCACCCGGTCATGGAGTAGGATTTCGAGACGCCGTCGATGAGGATGGTCTTTTTCTTGATGTCCTCGCCCAGGGCGGCGAAGGGGGTGAAGAGGAAACCGTCGTAAACAAGCTTGCCGTAGATCTCGTCGGCCACCACGAAGATGTCCTCGCCGCGGACAACTTCGGCCAGGGCCTCGAGCTGGGAACGGGTGTAGGCCGCTCCCGTGGGGTTGGAGGGATTGTTGAGGATAAGGGCCTTGGTGGCCGGGGTGATGGCCGCCTTGAGGGATTCGGGGGTGAGGAGGAAGCCGTCCTCCTCGCGGGTGGGAACGATGACCGGCTGGCCCTTGGCCAGGGCCACTGAGTAAGGATAGGTAACCCAGTAAGGCGCCGGGATAATGACTTCCTCCCCCTCGTTGATCAAAGCCTGGAAGAGGTGGAAGAGGGAGCTTTTGGCGCCCGCAGAGACGATGACCTCAGCGGGCGTGTAGCTCAAGCCGTGGTCCTCCCGGAGCCTGTCGATGATGGCCTTCTTCAGGGCCGGCAGGCCCTCGTTCTCCGTGTACTTGGTGATATTGTCCTGGATGGCCTTGATGCCGGCGGCCTTGGCGTTTTCCGGCGTGGGGAAATCGGGCTCGCCGACGCTGAGGTCCACGACATCGATACCCTCGGCCCGCATGGCCTTGGCCTTGGCCGAGATCTTGAGAGTGGGAGAAGCGCCGATCTGATTCGCTTTTTCGGAGACCATGATGAAGCCTTACAACCCGGCGCCGCTCATTTGGCCGGTTTGTCGTGCTTGTCGTCCCTGGCCTCGGGGGCGGGGGCCAGCTTGTCCTGGAGGAATTTTTTGAGGTCGACACCGGCCAGGGATTTGACCACCTCGGGCATCTGGGCCAGGATCTCGGCCACCTGGCCGGTGATTCTGGTCGTGCCCAGGCTTTTGTCGCCGCTGACCACCACGATTTTATCCACCTTGCCCAGCGGCTCGGCCACAGCCCTGGCCAGCTCGGGCAGGACCTTCATGTAGGTTTCGAAAATGGCCGCCTGGTTGTACTTGTCCCAGGCCTGGGCCTTTTTGGCCATGGCCTCCGCTTCGGCCAGGCCGCGCTGACGGACGCACTCGGCTTCGGCCAAGCCTTCCAGTTTCAGGGCTTCGGACTTGCCCCGGGCCTCGGCCTGGATGCGGAACTCCTCGGCCTCGGCCTCGGCCTTGATCTGGTATTTGCGGGCGTCGGCCGGCTTGAGGACGGTGGAGTCCAACTCCTTCTCGCGCCGGGTGATTTCCAGCTGCTCGGTCTTGATGGCCTCTTCCTTCTCGATCTGCTTGACCTTGGCCTCTTCCCTCTTGATGTCCTGGCTCAGGCGGAACCGCTCCAGCTCATAGGAGAAATCGGCCTGCGCTTTTTTCTGGTTGACCTGGACCTGGGATTCGGCCTTCTTGGCCTCGTTATCCCACTGGGCCTTGGCGATCAGGGCCTCGGCTTGGAGCCGGGCCACTTCCGCTTCGCGGCGGGCCAGGGAGGACTTGACCACCGACTCTTTCTCGGTTTCGGCCTGGGCGATGGCCGCGTCGCGCTTGGCCGCGGCGATCTGCGGCCGGCTCAGGGAGTCGATGTAGCCCTGGGTGTCGCTGATGTCCTTGAGGGAGAAGGACAGCATGACCAGCCCCATTTTTTCAAAATCGTCCTTGAGGGCCTGGACCACCTTGGCCGAAAATTCCTGGCGGCCGCGGTAGATCTGCTCCACGGTCATGGTACCCACCACTTCCCGCATCTTGCCCTCCACGACGTCAGCCGCCACGTCCCGGATGCCGTCCTTGCCCAGGCCCAGGAACTGTTCGGCGGCCTGGTGGATGGCCGTCTCCGAGGAGCCGATCTTGACCTGGGCCGCGGCCTCGGTCAGGATGGGCACGCCGTCGTGGGTCAGGACCTCGGGGGTCTTGACCTTGAGGGTGATGACCTCCAGGGGCAGGCTGTCCACCTTCTCCAGGAAGGGCCGGACCAGAGTGCCGCCGCCCAGGCGAAAGCGGTAGCCGATCCTTTTCTTGACGCCGTCGTAGGCGGTGATGGTCCGTTTCCGGCCTCCGGAAATGATCAGGACCTCATTCGGCCCCACCTTGCGATATTGCAGGGCCAGAAGAATAATGATGAGGGCGATGACGGCGACTGCCGCACCGATGAGGACGAGCAATGTGGTCAAGCTCATGACAACCTCCTGCGAATGTGTCCAAAAATCTTATATCCGGAGACCCGGGAAGTCAAGCCGCCGTCAATCTGTCTTTAATTTAAAGCCTGGACGATGAAATTGGAACAAATTTTCCAGTCATGGACAAAAAGGGCCAATGCGTCTAATTAAGCTTGACTATTAAAAAATAAATATGTATATTTTAACCAAGGTATGGAAGGAAAAGGAAATGAAATATAAAAAGCCGGAAATGATTGCGCTGTCCTCTCAGGCGTCTATGTGGTGCTCGGTGGGAAGCAACGGCGAGATGGCTGATAACGGTTGCATCAATGGGAACACCCCAACGACTACTGGATGTTGGAAGGGGGGGGCTAACACCACAGGACACTGTATTGCCGGGACCACAGTGAAAAATTTAAATCCGGTGGCCGAAACTTATTGCAACACTGGAGGCTCCGGCCATAGGGACAACCCTTGCTTGAACGGATCCGGCGCCACAGGAGACACAGGGGCTTGCAAAGTAGGTACTTTGGCCTGTCACTGCTGGACCGGCAGCAAAGCTTAGGCAGCCCGATTTAACCGAATAGCCCGAACCTGAGGATATGGTAAACGGCCGCCAGGCCGTCCTTCCAGCCGATTTTCTTCCCCTCGCTGTAATCCCGGCCGGCATAGGAGACTGGGACCTCGTAGATCCGGCAGCGGAGCTTGGCCAGCTTGATGGTGATCTCCGGCTCGAACCCGAAGCGCTCGGAGCGGAGCTCGATTTTTTTCAGAACGTCCCGCTTGAAGACCTTGTAGCAGGTCTCCATATCGGTCAGGTTGAGGTTGGAGACCATGTTGGAAAACGTGGTCAGCAGCTTGTTCCCGACGTAATGCCAGAAAAAGAAAACCCGGTGGGGCCCGCTCAGGAACCGGGAGCCGTAAACGACGTCGGCCCGGCCGTCCAGGATGGGCTCCAGGAGCTGGGGGTATTCCCGGGGGTCGTATTCCAGGTCGGCATCCTGGACGAGGATGATGTCTCCCGTAGCTTGGCCGAACCCCGTCCGCAGGGCCGCCCCTTTGCCCCGGTTCTTGTCGTGGAAAATGACCTTGAGGCCGGGTCGTTTGGCCAGGCTTTGGAGCAATTCGCGCGTCCCGTCCCTGGAAAAGTCGTCCACGATAATGATTTCCCGGGCCGGCTTGAGCTTGACGGCCTGCACCCGGCGCAGGATTTCGGCAATGGTCTTTTTTTCGTTATATACGGGTATGACGATGGACACTTTCATGCGCGCCTCTTTCAGGGTTATGCCTGGCTCAGCTGCCGCTTGAAGTACTCGATGGTCTGCTGCAGGCCTTCTTCCAGCTTGATCTTGGGCTCCCAGCCCAGGGTTTCCCGGGCCAGGGAGATGTCCGGGCAGCGCTGCACCGGGTCGTCTTGGGGAAGGGGCCGGTAGATCACCGGGGAGCGGCTCTTGGTCAGCTTGAGCACAAGCTCGGCCAGCTCCAGGATGGTGAATTCGGTAGGGTTGCCCAGGTTGACCGGCCCTCCCGGGTCATCGGCTTCCATCAACCTATGCAATCCATCGATCAGGTCGGAAACGTAGCAGAAGGAGCGGGTCTGGTTCCCTTCCCCGTAAACGGTCAGGGGCTCGCCGCGCAGGGCCTGGACGATGAAATTGCTGACCACCCGGCCGTCCTTGACCGCCATGCGCGGGCCGTAGGTGTTGAAGATGCGGGCGATGCGGATGTCCACCCGGTTCTGGCGGTGGTAGTCGGTCATCAGCGTCTCGGCCACGCGCTTCCCCTCGTCGTAGCAGCTCCGGGGGCCGATGGGGTTCACGTGCCCCCAGTAGCTTTCGGTCTGGGGATGGACCTGGGGGTCGCCGTACACCTCGGACGTCGAAGCCAGCAGGATGCGGGCCCCCGTCCGCTTGGCCAGGCCCAGCATGTTGATGGTGCCCATAACGTTGGTTTTGACCGTCTTGATGGGGTTGTGCTGGTAGTGGATGGGCGAGGCCGGACAGGCCAGGTGGTAAACCTGGTCCACCTCCACGAAGAAGGGATGGATGACGTCGTGGCGGATGGTTTCGAAGGTGGGGTGTCCGGCCAGGTGGCGGATGTTGTCCTTGCTGCCGGAGAAAAAGTTGTCCAGGCAGATGACGTCGGCCTGGAGGCCGAGGAGAAGGTCGCAGAGATGGCTCCCCAGGAACCCCGCCCCGCCGGTAACCAGGATTCGTTCCATCCTAAACTCCTTGCTCCTTAGGCCCCGTAGGCCATGAACAGCCGGCTCTTTTTGATCAAGACCTCGCGCTGCTTCTGGAAGAGCTCGACCAATCCTTTATCCGCCAGTTGCATCAGCCCGGCCAGCGTTTTTCTGGAAAAAGGAGATTTTTCCGCCGAAGCCTGGACCTCCACTAGCTGGCCGCGGTCGGTCTGGACGAGGTTCATGTCCACCTCGGCCGAGGAATCTTCCTCATAGTCGAGGTCGAGAAGCAGCTCGCCCGCCACCACGCCCACCGAGACGGCGGCCACCAGGTGCTTGAGGGGCATGCGGTCGAGGATCCGCTCGTCTATCATGCGCTTCAAGCAGAGGGCCAGGGCTATGCAGGCGGCGGTGATCGAGGCCGCCCGCGTCCCGCCGTCGGCCTGGATCACGTCGCAATCCACGATGACCTGCCTCTCGCCCAGAACGGGCAGGTCCATCACGGCCCGCAAAGACCGGCCGATGAGGCGCTGAATCTCCTGGCTCCGTCCGCCCTGCATGCGCTCGCGGGTGGTGCGCTTCTCGGTGGAGCGGGGCAGCATGGCGTATTCGGAGGTGACCCAGCCCGACCCGGTGTTCTTGAGAAAGGGGGGGACCCTGTCTTCCAGGGTGGCGGCCGCCACCACCCGGGTGCGGCCCACTTCAATGAGGGCCGACCCCTCGGCGAAGTCCAGGTAATCGGGCAGGATTTTGACGGGGCGCTGCTCGTCAAAGGCCCGCCCGCCTGATCTGTGAAGGCTATTATCCATTGTTTTCCGCCGGCCGGGAACGCCATCGGTCGTGGAACCACAGCCACAACTCGGGCTTTTCCCTGATCTGATTCTCAATGATTTTAGTGCATAGCTGGGTGATTTTCAACACGTCCGCCGCTTTACGGCCGGAAGGCTGGAAGGCGAGCGGCCGGCCGAGGCGGAGTCGGTAAGAACCGTCCGGAGCGGTAAAGCAAACCAGGGGCAGCAGGGGAGCTCCGGTCCGCAGATGAAAGGCGGCCAGGGCGGGCGTCGTGCTGGCCGGCCGGCCGAAGAAGTCCACAAACACGCCCTCCCGGCGCAGGACGTTCTGATCGATGAGAATGGCCGTGATCTCGTTGCGCCGGAGAGCCTGGAGGACCCGGTGGGCGGCCTGATTTTTGTAGATGACGCTGGCTCCCAGGCTTCGACGCAGCCGGAGCAGCCGCCGCTCGACAAGCTTGTTGTCGAGCTCTCTGACGATGATGTTCAGACGGGCCATCCGGGAACCGGGTAGAGAGGCGACCTCCCAATTGCCGAAATGGCTCGCAAAAATAAGCGCGCCCCGTCCTCCCTCCAGGGCCCGGCGGAGATTGTCCTCGCCTTCCAGGCGGAGCAGGGCATGCCGGCGCCTATCGGAAAGGAAGGGCATCTTGATCAGGTCGGCCATGACTTGGCCGAAATGGGCGAAGGAGGACCGGGCGATCCTCTCCCGGTCTGCCGGCGAACGGCTCGAACCGAAGGCAATTTGAAGGTTGCCCAGGGCCAGCCGGCGGTGCTTGGCGTCGAGCCGGAAGGCGAGCCGTCCGAAGGCCCGGCCCAGGCCGAGACACAAAGGCCGGGGGAGCAGGAAGAAAACCGAGGATACGGCCTGATAGGCCAGGAACAGCGGGACGTCTTTGAGCCCGGTCCTATTCACCCTCTCTCCTTGGGCGCCAGGGCGGAATCAAGGGCCCGGAAAAACTCTGAAGAAAGGACCAGCCCGATCCTCAGCGTGTGGAGGAGCATAGTTGTCGCCGGGCTCGCCCGGCCGGCGGAGAGATCCGGCCGGCTGAGAAGCTTGACCGCATCTTTCTCGGTGGTCACCACCGCCTCCGGTCTCAGGGCCTCAACCTTTTCTGTGATCCGGCGCCAGGAGGAGGGGGGATAGGGATGATGGTCGGCAAAGGCCATCCTGTCCAGGAGAAGCAGGCCCAGCCCCTCCAGCATGGTGAAGAACCTTTCCGGCCGGGCGATGCCGCAAAAGGCCAGGGCCCGGGCGCCGCGGAATCGCGCGAGGTCAAGCGCTTCCGGGGAGCCGGTTTCGCCGACTGGGTGAAAGGCCCGGGGGCTGACTGAATAGCGCATGACTTCTGCTGCCGGAAATCGTTTGGATAGTTTTTCTTGATTTTTTTTGTCGGAGCTTTCCGGGAGGAGGATGAGATGCGCCCTTTTCAAAGCGGAAAAAGGCTCCCGCAGAGCGGTTGTTTCGGCCGGGTCGAAAATCACGATGTCCAGGTCCCGATGGAGCTTCCGGTGCTGGAATCCGTCGTCCAGCACGGCCAGGTCAAACCCTTCGGCCTTGGCCTGGAGACAGGACAGGAAGCGGTGCTTTCCGACGAATACGCCGGCTTGAGGAATACGGCGGGCGACCAGGCAGGCCTCGTCTCCGGCTTGCCGCCAGTCTCCGTAAACACGGCGGCCGTCGGAAAGCATGCCCCCCCTCTTTTCCCAGGCGCCCCGATAGCCGCGCGTGACCAGTGCCGGCCGGAGGCCCCTGGAGATCAATTGGCTCAGGATTTCCATGACCAGGGGCGTTTTGCCCATGCCGCCCAGGGCCAGGCTGCCTACGCTGACGACGGGCAGCGGCGCCCGCCTGGGCTTGATCCAGCCCAGATCATAAAGAACGTTCCTGGCCCGGGTGACCAGCCGGTTGACGTGGGAAAAAATGGCGATGGCCGCGTTCATTCCAGGCCACTATATACCATCACCGGACAGGGTTCAACGATCGATTGACCTGGAGAGGGCTGCTCGACTATAATACGGCTTTCTAACTGAGCCGGAGGAGGATTTTTCATGAAAAAGGCAATAGCTATCGGTCTGGCGGTTGGAATGCTGGCCTTTTTTGCTTTGTCCTGCAAGAAACAAAACCTAACGAAGGGCGTCGAGCTGAAGGTGAAGTTCTCGGCCGAGCCCCTGTCCGACAACCTCTTCACCGACATGAGCTACGAATGGAAGACCAGCGCCGATTTCCAGAAAATGACCAAGGATTACAACGTCTTTGTCCATTTCTGGCACAAGGACAACATGCTGTTCCAGGACGATCATCTGCCCGAAGTGCTCACCTCGCAATGGCAGCCCAACAAGACCTACACCTACACCCGCCGCATTTACCTCCCCACTTTCATCGATGAGTTTGACCCTCAATTCAGCGGTTCCGAGCCGTTGAAGCTGTCGGTCGGTTTCTATTCGCCGCTGGACCGCACCGGAAAATCCAAGTCTGAAATCCTCAAGGACGTGCTGAAAGTCCTCCCCCCGCCGCCCGGCACGCCGGAAGTCATCTATGAGAGCGGCTGGTACGACCTGGAGATCAATCCCGAGTCCTTCCTCAAGCAGTGGCGCTGGACCGCCAAGGAAGCCCGTTGCGTCATCGATAATCCGCGCCGGGACGCCCTGCTGGTCATCCGGGGCGGTGTCAACAAGGACTTGCTCCCCGACCAAAAAGTCATTCTCAAAATCAACGACCAGGTCCTGGATGAATTCATTTCCCCGGAAAGCACGTTCGAGAAGTTTTACAACGTAAAGAAGGAAAGGCTGGGAGACAAGGACGAGTTCTACTTGGTGGTGGCCACGGACAAGACTTTCGTTCCCTCCAAGGTCATCCCCGATTCCAAGGACGACCGGGAATTGGGCCTGCAGGTCGCCTTCCTCTATTTTCGGTAAAAATCCGGCCGGACGGAGAGCCTCCTCTCAGTCCTTGCCGCTCTTCTGCTTTTCGAAGTCCGCCAGGGTCCGGGCCTCTTCTTGGCGGGCCTGGGTGTATTTCTCGAAGGTGGCGCTGATCTCCTGTTGGATTTTATCCCGCGACGTCATGTCGTCCATGCTGTAGAATTCCTGCCACAGGGCATTGAGTTTAAGCTCCAGCAAGTCGGCATATTCTTTAGCCTTCTGCCAGCGGGATTCCTGGTCGCCGGGCTTCTCGACGCCCGAAGAATCCACGTTCTGTCCGGCCAGGGGAGTGGTTTTGACGGCGGAGACCTGGGGGACGATCGTCCTGGAGATATTGGAGTTTTCAGGCCGGTCAAGGCCGGCCTCAGTCAGCGCCGCCGAAGTTTCGGGCGCGACAGCCTCCGGCGCTGAGGTGCTGACGGCCGCCTGCTTGTTCAGCCTGGACAGCGTGTCGTTGGTCAGGACGGCGGCCGGCTTGTTTTTGTAAGCGGCCCGTCTTTCTTTTTCTTTCTTGGCCGCTTCAACCAGGCTTTGGCCCAGGCCGGCGGAGACGGCCAGGAGAAGGACGACGGCGGCTGAAACCAAACGGCGCAGGTTCATTTTCCCAATTCCAATATAGGTGAAAACTCAGGCTCCGTCAATCGTATGCGTCTCTGTTTATGTGATTTCCAATCGGCGCCGAAATCGCCCCCGGCCCCCTGGGGAACCAGTCTCCTTGGAGGGGGAACCCGCTTCGCGTTTCCCCCTTCCAACACTCGCCGCGAAAGAGCTGCGGCTCGCTGCCTCCCTTTCTCGCGCGGGGCAAGAGCCTCGCGCTGCGACCAAGGGGGCATACCCCCTTGGATCCCCCGACGATCGGCTCCCCGCGGCAAGCCTCGTGGAGCCGATTGTCCCGTCGGTTCCCCCCGTCGAAACGACGGGGCCCCCCTCCGACCTTTCCGGAGACGCCATCGAGCTCACCCCTATTTCCCTAGGGGGGTCGGGAGGGTAAATAAATTTTAAAAAAGTTTGGAGGCGTCTCCGCTAAGGGGCGATCCCGACGCCTCTGTGAAATCACATGTTTGGACGTGCTTCAGGGACGGAGGACGGCGGTTCTTATGGTGAGTTCCTGGCCGTCGGTCGAGATTTCGACCGCGCCGTCGAGGTCGGTGCGGAGGACCCGGGCTCCGGCTCGTTGACAGCGTTCCAGAACCGCTGGATGGGGAAACCCCAGGGCGTTGCCCTGCCCGGCGGTGATGACTACCAGGGCGGGCCTGACCTTGAGCAGGAACTCCTCGGAAGTGGAGGAGTTGCTCCCGTGATGTCCGACCTTAAGCACGTCCGACTCGAGGGGCAGGCCCTGTTCGATGAGCGCCCGTTCCGTGGTGCGGCCGATGTCCCCCGTCAGAAGAATGGCAACCCGGCCGTAGGTGATCTTAAGAACCAGGGAGGTTTCGTTATCCACTCTGTCTCGACCCATGGCCGAGGCCTGGGGATGAAGGACCTCGACCCTCGCCCCCGACTCCCGGCGGACAAAACCGGCGGCCACCTGTCTTAAAGGGGTTGAGGCCGGGAGGGCTTTCTTGAATCGTCGATCCCAGGCGTCGTTCAGAGGGGCGGTCCCTTCCCAGACCTCGCCCAGGCGAAAATTCCGGGCCAGGGCCGCCAGGCCGCCGATGTGGTCGGGATGAGCGTGGGTGGAAACCAGGATGTCCACCCGCTTCATCCCTTTTTTCCAGAGCACCGGGGAGACGACGCTTTCGCCCATGTCGAAATCCCCGGCCGGCAGCCCGCCCCCGTCCACCA
>Ga0315284_10000911_pt1 | contig 40720 bp, 72 predicted proteins | sample YL17G09_16_MG_FD_203696 | JGI IMG/M metagenome (GOLD analysis project Ga0315284, IMG submission 203696) | Sediment microbial communities from Yellowstone Lake, YNP, Wyoming, USA - YL17G09_16 | ecosystem: Environmental > Aquatic > Freshwater > Lake > Sediment | place: USA: Wyoming | collected...
TAATGGTGTGACTGCGTCTCCGCCATCCTTTGGTTACAGGTATTACAAATGGTACATGATTCTTGAGTACCGAATGAACAATCTTTCCGCAGATGAAGAAAGTACGGTAATCAACACGTACTTATCTAATTTGACGGCGCTAGAAATAGCTATACCGACAGCAAGCGAGAATCTGGATACAGATCGTGCGGCAGTTTGGTATCACAATAAAAACGAAGTTTCGGATAGGTATAAGCTTTATAAATTATGGTGTGACAGGCTGATAGATTTTTTTGGTGTAGATAGCCCTAGTAAAATGTTAACTCAATTTTCGATTGTGGTTTAAATGGACGGCCCAGGAATCGACCAAAAGATTAGGTTCGGGTATGCAAAGGCCGCTAAAAAGTTAGGTGCAGATTTTTCATTGTATCGAGCAACAAATGCGATCGATCCTATAGTCCCTGGAAATTTGCAGGGAATTGTTAAATGCGCATTCACTGTTGCATGGGACTGGATGAGGGCAAATAGGCCTGGTAATTCAATTTGGTATCTTTTGACTGATGGACAAGAAAGTTCTGGCATTTTGAATGTTAGAGAGATGGATTTCTTGGTTTCAGCCGAACAAACGTTCTTCGTTCTTGCAAAGCAATATCAGATGCCAATGCTTGCAGTTGAATGTAACGCATTTTTGACTGTGTTGCGGCCGACCCAATCATTGGGAGTTGGTAGACAGCCTTATGCTGGCTATACACCGCAGGGCTCAACAATAATTGTTCAAGGCATGCCTGCTTCAAATCTTTTGGGCAGTTCAGGAAAGAATGCGATTACGAAATTGCCAGAAGATATGAAGCAATCTGGCTGGAATATTTTAATGCCTCACATTGATAGCTTAGATATAAAAAGTGGTGACATTGCATTAGATCAAGATGGCCAATACTACTTGATCGCATTGGCTGAAAAGACAGATTTTGGATGGAGAATGCGAGTTAATCAGATGGTTACTTAGGAAGAATATGGCTGACTTATCTGATGTTCTGAATGTTTTAAGTAATATGGTTTCTGATGCTGTCTATCCAAATGGGACCAGTCAGCCGTCAGTTGCGGGCGTTGATGTAAATATATTTCCTGGTTGGCCTGTTCGTAATTTCTTAGATGACGAAATGAAGGCTGGAAGAGCGGTAGTTTCTGTTTATCCAACGAATAAAGAAAAAGATGTAACGAAGTTCCCTAGATTCTTTCAGGAAGTATCTAGGAGCGATCCAACGATAACAACAACCATTGTGGGCAACATTTTAACGCTTGGCGGGACTATTAGTGTTCCACAAGCAGTCATGGTGACGGTTGATAAAGTTGGTTATTCATATCAAGTCTTAATAACGGACACTTTGGACTCAATAGTGGCTTCGTTAGCTTTATTGATCCCTGGGTCGTCTGCTTCTGGTAATGATTTAACTGTCCCATTTAAGAATTCATTTTTTGCGAGCATTGCGGTTCAAGTTACTTCTGCTGAAGAACTTGGAAGAAGGGAAAGAGTATTTCAAATATCTTGTTGGTGCCCTACTCCTGATATCCGATCTTTTTTGGCACCACCAATCGATATCGCATTACAGCAAGAATACAGGTTTGTTCTGCCAGATGGGTTCTTTTGTCATATGTGGTACGACCATACAGACGAAGAAGACTTCTTGCAGGTTCCGTTGATCTATAGAAGGGATTTGTTCTTCAGAATTCAATACGCAACAACTTACTCACAAGTTACCACCAGTGTTCAAAATAATATTGCCAATGTCACTTACAAATATTTATGAAACAAAAAAAAAATAAAAAGAAGATCGCTGCTTTTGTAAAGACTTTCGAAGAAATTAAGGATGTTTTAGAGCCTTTTGTTGATAAGCCTGAAGAACAGGAATTTAAATTGATCGTTAAATCTCCGTTCAGAAATTATTCGGTTGGCCAAGTCATCATCAACAAAAGTGAAGTAGATGCAGTTTTACAAAGTAATGAAAAACACATGGTAAGAAAAACTTTAAAATAATATAGGGGAAAACATGACAATTTCACCGCAAGGTTCAACAAATTTAGCTGCATTAACTGTACCTAATCTATATGTACAGCTTGTTCCCCCTAACGCATTATTAAATGGGATACCTACAAACATCATTGGTGTTGTTGGGACTGCTAGCTGGGGCCCATTAAATGCGCCAACTATAGTTGGCCCAATGACTGAACAGATCGCAAAATTCGGGACACCTCAGCCGATAAGATACGACCTTGGTACCGCTGTTTATTTTGCATCGCTTCAGGGTGCATCTAACTTTAGATGTGTTCGAGTTTCAGACGGAACAGATACTTTTGCGACAGGAACTTTGGTCGACAGCCTTACAAGCCCAATTATTGGCGCAGATTTAACAGCTTTTTATACCGGAACAACCGGCAATACGATCAACGCAACCATCACAACTGGTTCATTCCCTGGCAGCTACAATTTATCAATTTACATTCAGGGTGGTATCCCAGAAGTATTCCAGAATATTAGTGGTATAGGAAACCAGTTTTGGCTGAATTTAATTGATGCTGTAAACAATGGTCAGTCTGTACAGCGTGGCCCGTCTCGATTGGTTGTTGCAAGCGTTCCAACCGGAATAGGTGGATTTACTATATCGGATATCGGTTCATATTCTGTTGTGCCCACAGTGACTGTTGCAGATGGTGTTGGCGCAACGTTCGCTGTAACGATGAAAGCAATATCATCTGCCATTTTAGATGTTGGTTCTGGCTATGATGTTGGAGACACAATCACGTTAGCAGGCGGAACATTCACATCTCCGGTTGTAGTTACAGTTGAAACTGTCGATGTTTTGGGTGTGATTTTAACCTATTCCATTACTTCTGATGGTGTGTACAGCGCTCTTCCTGCAAATCCAGTTCTACAGGCAACCACTTCAGGTGTTGGTACCGGCGCACAATTTGATGTTTTGTGGGGTATTAACGCGATAACAGTTGTTACTTCAGGAAGCGGTTATTTAACCAGCTCTGTGGTTTCAATTTCAGACGCAGGCGGAGCAGCAGCTACTGTTGTATTGGGTTCAGTTAGTGCGCCAGGATTGACGACAAGAACGTTGTCCGGCGGAACGAATGGCTCTGATGTTACAAGCACAGACATGATCGGAGATGATTTTTCATCCCCCCGCACAGGTATGTACGCGCTTAGAAACAATATCGCTGGCGGAACATTCTTGCTTGCGGATACTACAGACCCATTAAAATGGTCGCCTCAAAATTTATTTGCATTGGAAGAAGGCGCTTATTGTATAGCTTCAATGGATCCTGGTTTGCAAGATGATATCGAAACTGCAATCGGGACATGGCATGCATCTACTATAGACAGCTATGCGTTTAGTTTGATGTTTGGAGATTGGTGCCAAGTATCTGATCCATTCAACAATGTAACTCGGTTTATTTCTCCTCAATCCTTTAAAGCAGGTGTTGTAGCTGCAACACTTCCTAGTGATTCCTCTTTAAATAAGCCTTTGAATGGCATTATCGCGACTCAGAAAACTTTAGAAAATAGGTCGTATTCTACTGCCGATTTGTCAGCATTGAGGGTTGCCAGAATAGAGCTGATCACAAATCCAATTCCATCAGGTTCATTCTTTGGATGTAGATTCGGCATCAACTCAAGCAGCAATTCATTACAGCAGACAGACAATTATACAACTATGGTGAATTTCTTATCACAAACCATGTTGAACGGTCTTGGACCTTTTGTTGGCAAAGCACAGACTGTAACTGTTAGACAGCAAGCGATCTCAACTCTTTACGCGTTTCTTTACAATTTATTCCAGCTTGGAATGATTGGAGACGTAAATAACCCAGGCGATTTCTCCAAAGCTGTTTCAATTGTGTTGGATGCAAGTAATAACCCCCCGGATAGAGTTGCATTGGGATATATGCAAGCTGATATCACAGTTGTGTTGTTCTCTATTGTTCAATACTTCGTTGTGAATTTGAATGCTACCCAAGGTTCTTTAGTTAGCGTATTGCCACCACAAAATGGAGGAATTTAATCATGTCAAATTTAGACGGCTTAACAAGTGGTATTAGTCAAACCCTAGTTATAACTGATATTAACGGCTTAAAAACATTTGCTACTATCGAGAGTTTTTCTGCTACTGAAAATGCAGATGTTCAGAGTCACACCGATATTAATGGCATCACACGTCATCCAAAGTTGCACATGGAGTGGACAGGATCATTTGTTTTCCAAAGAACATCTCCTGCGCTAGATATTTATTTTGCAGATCAAGAAAGAATCTACTACCAAGGTGGCGATCAGGTGAATGTTTCCATCAATGAGACCATCAAAGAAACTGACGGCTCTTTTACGAAATGGCAGTACACAGATTGTGTTTTGACATTGACGGACGGTGGTAGATTTTCCGGAACAGAAATTGTTAAACAGTCTGTTTCATTTAAAGGTCGCAGAAAAATTAAAATCTCTTAAAAGGATAAAATATGACTAAAGCATCTTATGACGGCAAAGTTGTAAAAGACAGTTTGGGTAGGTCTATCACATTAAGGAAGCCAAACATAATGGATAGATATTATTTGAACAAAGCAATGAAGCAAGATGCTGAGATCCCGGCATGCGTCAACATGATGTTTGCTATTTTATTTGTTGCAAAAATAGATGATAGAGTTTTTGAATCTCCGCGAAGCTATGAAGAATGTATGGAGCTTCTGCAATACCTGAAAGATGAAGGGCTCTTGGTAGTTCACGAAAATATAGCCAGCGAAATTGCAGAGGAGCCTGAAAACGTAAAAAAATAGTTTTAGATTCCAATATGAACGAATTTGTTCTGTTGGTATCGAAAGGATTTACAGAAGACTATGTTCTTTCATTAAGTGATGAGATGAGAAAGGCCTTTTGCATCATTGCAGAGCAACAGGCTGGTAAAGGTACGTTTAACTTTAACACTTGGAAATACGAATGAAAGAATTTCAATCATTAGCAGCTTTTCAGGCTCATATTGAGAAATTGATTGTTGAATTTCCCATTTATGAGAAGAAAGCTGCTAATTTTTTGGGCGAAATTCTAGTAAAAGAAGCAAGAGACAAGATAGGACATTTGCAGGAAGGATGGGAAGAATTAAAAGATTCTACAAAAGCAGATAAAGAGCGAAAGGGTTATGTATTTAACGCTGACTACAACCCATTGTATAGAACAGGTAAGTTAAGAGACTCCATACACCACGTATTTAATGTTGAGTCACAAACATTATTTATTGGTTCTGATAGCGAAATTATGAAATATCAGGAGGAGGGGACGAAATATATCCCTGCAAGACCAGTTATAAGTACCACCGTATATCAGGCTCAGCCAGTCATAAACTACGTTTTTGGATCGATGTTGAAACAATATGTTTCTGGCGAACCATTGGCATTAAGAAAAGGAACCTATGGAAGCTTATAAGATTTGGGCTGCCCTTAATATAAAGGGCGATGCAATTGAAAAAATGAAAATTTTTCAAGAAAGCATTCGCGCCGCAAATTTTAACATAGGTCTTCTAAATGCAAATCTTGAAAAATTCTCACGACACTTGTCAATGGCTGCGCCAAATTTTGCCAGTCTTGCCAAGTCATTTGGCGTAATAAATAAAGAAGGAATGCAAAGTGTTGCTGTATTTTCTAAATATGATGGAATCCTATTAAAAAACAGCATTAATACTGAACGTTTATCTCAAAAAACGGCAGTTTTGACCGCCAGATTAAAAGAAGCAAGTCTTGCATCTTCTTCTGGAAAAATTGCTGGGTTTGGTGCTGGTGCTGCTATGGGCGGCGGCATTGGCATGGGAACTATGGTCGGCGGATATGCGGCATATTCTGGCCTTCATCATGGATTTGAAGCTAACAAAGAATATCAACAGACTGGCTTACAATTAAGCGCTAGCGGTGCAACGCCTGCCCAATTGAAAGAAGCCATGGCAATGTCGTTGAATGCTCCAAAGGGTGTTTCATCGATTGAGATGATGAAAGTAATCAATACAGCATTTATGGCTTCTAGGAATTTCAATGAAGCCAAAATGATTGCTCCAATGTTAGCTGAAACAGAATTAGGTCTAAAGCTGACATACGGCAAGCAAATGACAAATGATCAGATGCAGAACTTAATGAAGTTCGCAGAGTTTAGAGCTGGTTCTGATATGTCTCAATTGATTCCAAACTTAGATGTCGGATCAAAAATAGTGAGCGCTGGTGGTTTCACAATCAAACCAACAAATCTTGCTGCATTTATGAGACGTGGCGCCGGTGTTGCAAGCAACATAACTCCTGAAGGTCTTGCTAAACTAGAGCCAGTAATTCAAGAATTGGGAGGTCCATTTGTTGGGACAGCATTGCAAACTCAGCTTATGGCAATGATTCATGGAAGCGTTTCTAATAAAAGGCAGGCTGCCGAATTAACAAAATATGGTTTTGCGCACACAATTTATGACCCTAATGGAAGACCGCTTGCAACTGAATTTAATAAGAAGTGGATTGATCTTTTTAAAAAAGACCCGCAGCAGTTTGCCAAAGAAATGAATCAGCAATATTTATCTCAAGGAGTTAAGCAAGAAGATATATTCAATCATGAAACGCTGGCATTAAAAAATACTCCAGGCAGATTGATAGCTGCAATAAATAAAAATATGGGGAAATCTGATTTAGAAGCTGAATTATTTAAAACTCAGTTAACCGGTCATGCTTCATATGTTAAAGGTTTAGATATGCCAGCAGGAGCATCAGAGAGATTTAATGCTGCATCCAGCAATATGGCATTGGCATTTGGCAAGCTTACCTCTGCGCCAGTATTGGCCGGGATGAGAGCAATCTCTTCTGTTATGGAGCACCTTGCTACAGTGTTTAATATTGGATTTAGCGGCTTTTCTGATACCAATAATTCAAGATTTTCGGATAAGAATATAATGAAAGTATTGAATTCAGTTTTGGCAGGGCCATCAAAAAGTGCTAACGGTAAAATATCAGGGGATGTGTATCTTGATAGCAGGAAAGTTGGAAGGTCTTTATTCCATGGAATGTCTGATGCTATTACTAATTCTGGCGCAATTGGTGGAACTACTGGACACAATTCTTTGATTTCTCCATCTTCTTCTGCTTTAAATAATTCAGGTGCCCCATAATGGTATTTTTAACTCTGGGCCCAATAACATTTGCAAATGATGAAATTCCATCTTCTATAAACTTTGGTGGAGATCAGTCATTGTCAGATAAAAAATTGGTTGGTGGTAGAAGAGACATCAATGCAATGGGCAGGATAGACGATGATATTTCATGGTCTGGAATGTTTAGAGGAGCTACTGCAAGCTTTAGGGCTAGATTTTTAGATGGGTTGAGAGCAAACGGTGAAGAGCAAATTCTTACTTGGTCTTTATTTAACTACAGAGTAGTTATCAAATCTTTTAAGCCTAGTTTTCACGCTACGTATGAAATCCCATACACAATTACAGTAGCTGTTATTCAAGATTTAAATAAGCCGTTTCCTGTTCTTCTGCCTGTTGCTTATAACGATGCGATAAACAACGCAATGATAGAAGCGAGAGACCTGGCTGCTACCATTAAAGATGGAAGTATCTCCGCAGCTATCGCTTTATTATCGATAACAATAAATGGAATTGCATCAATTTCTAATGCTACAAGCGCGGTTATAGGAACCATAACAGGTCCATTAAATAGCGCTTTGGGGACTGTTGGCAATTACATAAAAAAAATTGATACCGGTTTTTTTTCATCGACAAACAGTTCTTTATTTTCTGCTACATCTACAACGGCTATACAGCCAAATGAAAATGCTGAACTATTATCTACTGATTTTTTAAGTTTATCGAACGCGTATTTATTGCTTGCTGTTTTAAAAACGATACAGAAGAACTTATTGCTGATAACAAACGGAACAAATGGCCAAAGTATATCGGTAAATGGCGCAAATTTATTTCAATTGGCATCTCGTTATTATGGAGATGCAACGCTATGGACAACAATAGCGAAAGCAAATGGGTTAGTTGACCCATCTTTACCGCCGGGGAATGTCACCACGTTAATCATTCCAACACAAACAACAAATACAAATGGCGTTTATACATCATGACGGTGGAAAGAGCGGGGTCTCAAGGCCAACTTAGAAATCCAAGGGCTATTGTCAAAGTAAATGACAAAGAAGTTAAGTTCATGGAAATCGAAGTAATGTCTGGAGCGCCTTATACGGCTGACACTTATTATGTAGAAATGCCTCTGTATAACCAACCAGATGGAATTGATTTTGCATACTTTTCTTCTGTTGAGAAATTTTCTGTAAAGATTTATATGGGATTCCCTGCTGACCCCAATGCTTTCAATGTAAATGAATTGGTTTTAATGATTCAGGGTGAAAGTAATGATGTAGAAATAGACCCTTCAGAAGGAATAGTTCGAATATCTGGAAGAGACTTAAGCTCCAGATTGATTGATTCAAAAGTCACGCGATCGTTTTCAAACATTACCGCTTCAGAACTTGCTCAAGAATTTGCAGAAGCAAATAATTTGAAGCAAGAGATAACGCCAACACAAGATGTAATTGGAACTTTTCTTCAAACAGCTCAAACATATACTGCGAACAATTCGACACAATGGGACATGTTAGTTCAAGCAGCTGTACAAGAAAATTTTATGGTATATGTTAAGGGAGAAACGCTTGTTTTTAAGCCTTTTCCTTCAAATGATGGTAATATAAAACCATATATTTTGAACTACATTCCAAAGAGCTTGTCGAACAATATTCCAACATTTGATGTTGGAACAAAGATGAGTTTTTTTAAAAATAATATTGTTTCTGGGAATGTAAATGTCACAGTTAAAGTTCCGTATTCAACATATACAGGCAAGGCGTTTCACGTGAAACAAACTGCTAGAAATTCGGCAGCAAGTCCTGACGCTATTAGAAAATATGTTTATTCACACCCCGGATTAACTTACGACCAGGCAAAGAAGCAGTGCAAACAATTATTGAATAATTTGATTGTTCACTCGGTAAGATTTTCTGCTGAACTTGTTCCTGACATTATCCTATCAAAGGATATGTTAATAAGAATTACAGGAACGAATACTGATTTTGATCAAGATTATTATATAGACAGGCTGGTTCGCCGAATGACGATTAGTGATTTTTCTATGTATATTGGCGGGAAAAATAAATTGGACCAAACAGAATTGGGAGAAGCTGGATAATGGAAGCTTTTTTAAATGCTATAACAGGAAGGGCGCTCACGGCAACTTCTAATATGTCATTTTCCAGTGATGTTGGCAGCATAACATCATATGACCCTGTTAAACATTTGGTGATAGTACAAATACATCCTGCTACTGATGATGAGCCAGCATTGCAAACAGGTTGGATTCCCTATAGTGCATCATGGGTTGGAAACGGATGGGGATTATATGCCGCGCCTGTTTTAAATACTTTGTGCAGCGTTCTATATCAGCAAGGAAGTCGTCAAATACCAATAGCTGCAGCGCCATTATTTGATGGAAATAATAGGCCTTTAACTGTTGAGTCCGGTGAGTTTTGGCTTGTTCACGCAACAGGATCATCTTTAAAGTTAACGAATGACGGGAATTTATCACTTTCGTCTAGCGGTCAAATAAATATAACTGCGCCAACAGTAAATATAAATGCCTCTACTGAATGCAATATATTTTCTCCGGTTGTGAAAGCTGGCGCATCAGGCGGTGCATTTGAGAAATTGATGAAGATTGATAGCAGCCCAACCGTAAACTTGCAGGGTAGCTGATGATTAACCAATTTCAAGAAATTTTTTATGACGTAGACCATAACTTTGGTAGCGACATATCTTTAACTTCTGTAAATGATATTGCTCATAGTTCTGGTTTAAAAAGAAGCCAGCAGAGGGTTTTAAGGAGACTTCTTACAAACCCTGGCGATTATATATGGCATTCAGATTATGGCGCTGGTTTGGCGAAATATATAGGGCAATCTTTAAATTTTGGAAGAAATGATGAGATAAAGTCCAAAATAATTTCACAAATATTTTTAGAGGATTCTGTTTCAAAAGATGTTCAGCCTGAAATATTTTTTCAGACAATAGAAGGCGGGATATTTGTGCAAATAAACTACACAGAAAGCGAATCAAAAACCCCTATAGTTTTATCATTTAGCTTATAAAAATATGCCATTACCAATTAGAACAGACACAGAATTATTGAATAGCCAAGTAACTGCTATGCAGGCCTCTGCCGGCACTGTTCTTGATTTTAGTGTTGGGTCAGATTACAGGGCGATTATTGAAAGCAACATGGGGAACTCTCTGTGGTTGCAAGCTTTGATATCTGCGCTTCTTTCGGTAACAAGGCTTCTAACATGCTCCGGAAATTATGTTGATACCTTTGTGGGAGATTTTGGATTAAAAAGAAAGCCTGCAACTCCGGCGTTTGGCAATGTGACATTTAGCCGTTTTACAACAGGAACGGTTGTAAATGTAAAAATTGGAACAAATGTTCTTTCTAGAGGGAATGGTGTTAGTTACGCCGTAGTTGAGGACACTACAAATCCAAATTGGGATATACCCTCAAAATCCTATATTTTCCAAACAAGCACTTCATCCATAACAATTCCTGTTAGAGCTACAACTGATGGCGTGATTGGAAATTGTCTTTCGAATCAAATAACGACAATTAGTGGTGTTTTGCCTGGAGTAGACACTGTTACAAATGCGCAGCCATTTACAAATGGTCAAGATGCGCAAAGCGATCAGTCATTAAAAGATGAATTCATCCTATATTTGGCTAGTTTGTCTAGAGCAGTAAAACAAGCAATTCAATATTCCGTTAGCATTGTACCTGGCGTTGCTCGGTATATAGTTGTTGAAAACAAAACAATTGGAAATGTTACTCAGCTGGGATTTTTCTATGTTGTTGTTGATGATGGGACTGGTAACGCTAGCAGTCAGCTAATATCAAACGTCAGTGCGTCAGTAGAGGCATATCGTGGACTTACAATACAATATGCTGTTTATCCACCGACACCTTTCCCAATATCAATAACCGCGCATGTTTTTAATGGAAACCCTGATAATTCTGCTGCTATACAGGCTAATGTGATAGATGCGTTGCAAAATTACATAACATCACAAACCTTTGATTCTCTTTTTTCATATTCAAGAATCCCTGCAATTATTTACGATGTGGACACTGATATTTCAGATGTTAATAATTATACGCTCAATGGTGGTACGTCAGATATCCAAATATCCGGGGCTCAGATTATGACTGTTGGAACTATTACAATCATTATGAATGCATAGCGATGAACAAGCCCGTTAGCATCCCGATTGGTGGAGAGTTAGATGTTTATAACCGTTTAATTGCTCAACTACCTTTAGAGTGGTGGGGAATTTCTCACGCCAATTTAGATACTATCTTGGCTGCGTTTGTAGATACTGGTTCATTTCATTACAGTCAATATTTGTATGTTGTTTTACAAACAAGGATTAAGACCGCCACAGATATAAATTTGGATATTATTTCATCTGATTATCTGGGAGATGAATTGCCTAGAAGGGTTGGTGAGACAGACCAAAGCTTTAGAACAAGAATACTTGCCACCCTTCTTCAAGAAAAGGCTACAAGAAGAGGGATGATAAATGCGATTTACAATTTAACTGGAATAAAACCAGTTATTTTTGAGCCGTGGAACCCTACTGATACTGGCGGATATAATGACTACCAGGCTCTTGCGTACAATACAGTTGGGACTTATGGATCAGGATCATTTGCATATCAAGCATTCATAGATGTTTATGTGGGCCCATTTGATGGCATGGCAAGTTACGGCGGTTACAACAGTTACACGACTGGCGGATACAATGTTTTTGGTGGCGCTGCTACTTTATGGTATGGCGGTTCATCGATACAAACAACCATCATATCTGATTTTGATATTTATAAAATCATAAATCTAGTTAAGGTTTATGGAACAGTAATCTGGACAAAAATAATAAGAGGATTCCCATGACACCAACAACATTAGAATTAAATGGAAGAGTAACGGTTTATACAAATCAAACTCCCTTTGAAGCGGATATTTTAAGAAGCAATACCTATAAAATGGTGGATGTTTCTAAGCTTGCGCAAACTGTTCTTGGGACGGGAATAAACAATACTACGCTTGTATCCGGATTGCCATGCGCACCCATAGCTCCTCCTGGGTTACAGGTTACTGTTGGCCCTGGTTCTCTATATAGTTATCAATTCTATGAAGCAACGCCTTATGGTGTTCTGCCCGCCGATACAGACCCTAACCATCAACTGTATAAGCAGGCATTAAATTTTAATCCGGTTGTTCTTAATACTCCGGCTCCTGTAACTATAGGAAACTCGATCATATATTTGGTTCAAGCAGCTTTTGAAACTGTAGACACGAACGTTATATCTCGTCCGTATTACAATTCTGCTGATCCTACATCTCCTATTTTTAATTCACTGTCAGATACTCGACAAGATATAATTTTAATCAATGCAAAAGTTGGGATTGAAGCACCATCACCTACTCCTCCCACTCCTGACGCTGGGTTTGTTGGGCTTTATTATGTGACGATTTCATTCGGACAAACATCTGTTGTTGGCGGAAATATAACTGTTGCAAATAATGCACCATTTGTTACAGAGTCTTTGACTCAAAAGATTTCTTACGATTCAGTTATAGACCAGAAATACACTTATTTCCAAGATACCGGAGCAGTGAATGCTTTAGTGGTCACGCCATCAACAGGGTATTCGAGTTTCCCAAATGGCGCGACTATCAGTGTTCGAGCTGCAAATACTGTGACGGGCGCGTCTAATATAACCATAGGTTCTCTTGGTTCTATCCCAATCAAAGTTGTAAATCCATCTGGATTGTCTGACACGACTTCTGGCCAAATTGTATCTGGTGGTATCTATACGTTCACATCTGATGGAACTGTTGCACAATTAAGCAATCCAAGTTCAAACGTAAGTACATTCTATGGCGCATCAGTATATAAACTAACTAATCAAAATATACCTGGAACAAACACCGATACTTTGATCACTTTTGATGCGGTCAATTTCGATACAAATTCTTTGTGGGATCAAGCAAATTACAGATTTATTGTTGGGAAAGTTGGATATTTCAGATTTAACGCGAACATGTTTTTTAGTGGTTTTGGGGGAACTGTTTATTTAAAGCTTAGAAAAAATGGAATTATTATGCCAATAGGAATTCGCTTGAGTGAAATTAACAGTGGCGGCAACTCAACATGTTCTGGAACGATAATAGATTATGCGGCTTCCCCTACTGATTATTATCAATTAGATGGGTTGAGCGACGGTTCAGCTAGGCCAATAAATGCATCGCCTGAACTTCGTTTTCAAATAGAATATTTAGGAGCATAAAATGATAGAACAAAAATTAAAATTTCAAAGAACACTTGTAATAGAAGAAGTTAAAATATTAGCAGGTCAGACACAGTCTAATATTTTAAACTGTGGTGGCATGCAACTAAGAAATATTTTGCTGCCTGCGAATTGGACGACGACAGATTTAAAATTTTTCTGTTCAGAGAATTTTTCTGGAATTCCATCATATGTAATTAAGAATTTTGATGGTGTTTCGATAGCTGATTTCGCATTCCCCGGGACTACAGCTTCTAGTGCAATACCGTTGATCCCTTATTTCTTCGATTCTTTATCATACGTTCAGCTTACGAGTGTAACTCCGCAAGCTTCGGATGCAATAATTAAAATGGTTCTACAGCCGATCTATCAGGGAATACATGCCTAATGTCTCCATGCATACAGCTGTTGTTATTTTACAATAAGACAATTCCAGCTATTCCATTGGAAGCTGTTCTCATGGTAACTGAGAACGATATATTTATGGTCACAGAAGATGACATACAGCTAATCATAGAAAATTAAACAGGAAAAATAATGTCTACAGAAAAGTTTAGTCAATTTACAGCCGGTGGAGCATTATTGCCTACTGACGAAGTTGTTGGTTTGAGATCTGGCGCAAACTATCGTTTTTCACCGCCAACAGGACAACTATTGTCTTCAAATAATTTATCTGATGTTGCCGACCCGGCTTCTTCATTATCAAATATTGGTGGGCAACCAGGCCAAATTAATGGCATAGGAGATCCAAATGGCGTGCAGGCTGGTATTGTGAATCAGCTTTATTGGGATCAATCATCTAGTTATCTTTGGTCATGTTTTTTCCCAGGACCAGCAGGAGTGGCAGGATGGAGGCAAACAGTTTTAGCGGTGCCAAATTTGCCTACAACTGGGTCACAGGTAAATGTTGGGTCGTCTAACCCTCCAACAGTTGGTCAAGTTTTGACAGCAACATCTCCTACAAATGCTGTTTGGCAGGATCAAATAGGAAATGGTGATCTGCTATCTTCTAATAATTTAAGCGATGTTCAGAGTTTAGAAACCAGTAGAATAAATTTATCTGTTCCTAAAGTTTCGAATGGTGTTGGATCGCCAAATGGTGTAGTGGCAGGATCAATAAATGATGAATATTTCGATGAGTCAACGACCCCGTCCACTTTTTGGAGATGTATTACCGCAGGCGCGCCGGGCGTTTGGGAAATCCCAGAGACGAACGCGTTAAATATTGTGTCTGCAAATTTTGGTGAAATGAATTTTCAGGGAAATGTGATACCAACAACGTTTTCTGCAATAAGCACACCGGTTAAAATTGTTGGAACTTATAATCCAGGAGAATTGCAAAATTTTACCCATTCTGATGGGCGATTAACTTGCACAGCATCCGGTTCAAATACTTACGACATTAAAGTTTCTACAACGGGATCCCTTTCTTTTTCGTCTGATTCTGTGACAATTTTTCTTGCATTGAATGGTTCTGTTATCGCTCAATCCGCTCAATCTGTAAATTTAGATGGAATTAGTCCTTCATTTAAATCTATTTCATTACAAAAATTAGTAAATATGATTTCTGGTGATTACATTGAAGTTTGGGTTCAAAATAACAACTCAACAAATTCTATTACACATCAAGATATGAGTTTGATTGTTGGTAGTCCGGGTGCTGTAGGCTCTCCTGTTATTCCTGCTCCATTATTTACAGGATTTAAACAAACAGTTCCTGTTGTAATTAGCAATGCCACTTCTGGTAGGTTGAATGGAGTTGGTATTGGGTCTTTTTCAATTCCTGCCAATTCTTTAAATGTTGGGGATACTTTATTTCTACAATTGGCAGGAAGAACTACGCGTGCAATTAATTCTTCTGTAATTCGTATTGCTCTAGATGCTGATACTTATTTTTTGTTTGATACTGCAAATGTTACGAATACATCATCCGGTAATTTTACACTTCAAGCATTTATGACGGTTAGGTCTGTGGGCGCACCAGGTGTCGCCAGAATTCAAACTGTTGTACAAACATTTAATCTTGGAAGTGTAACGCCGACTGAATCTTTTCTATTAAATAATTCTACTAATTTTTCGACATTAACAAATATATCTTTAAGTTTGAATGTTTATTGGTTTTCTGGAGCATTAGCAGCAAATTCTTGTTCCGCTGAAATTTTAACATTAACTAAATTATAAGGGTCAAAATGCAAAAAGTACTATTATTGCCAGATGTGACAACTGCAGAAAGGCTGTCTTTGACTAATTTAAAGCCAGGTTCAGTGGTTTTTGATACTAATTTGTCTCAACAATTTATCACAAACAATGGCGGTGTTTCACCTTCATGGGAAATTGTAAATCAAACAGTTATTAAGTCTTCAAACAAATCTGTATTATCTGCATCCGTTTCTTTTGGTGGCTCTTCATATTCTTTTGGTAATGTTATTCAAGTTTCCGGAGGAACAGCAATAATCCCTGCAAAATTGACTGTTGTGGCTGTAGGCCCAGGCGGTTCAATTTTATCAGCTCAATTTATGCCTCCTATTTCAGATTCTGGAGTTTATTCTGTAGAGCCCCCTTTAGTTGCTAATCCAGTTATTACATTGAGTGGATCAGGGTCAGGTGCATTATTAGATTTAACCATGGTAGATGCAGGAACTATTACCATAGACCCAAATAGTCCTGATGCAATTAATATGAATACTCCGCACGGATATTTACAATTGCCAGTGATTCCCCCTGGGCAAGAACAATCTGTAACAATGAATGAAGGTGGTATAAGGTATCAAAATACAACTGATAGAATTTACTTGCAAAATCAAGCAGGATTGACAAAAATTTTAACAGAACAGGACGAGCCATTTTATACGCCGCCATTAACGACAAAAGGAGATTTGTTCACAAATAATGGTACTTCAGATACCAGGTTGCCTGTTGGATCTGACAATCAGATATTGACAGCGGACTCTACTCAAGTATCTGGGTTAAAGTGGTCAAGTCAAACACCAATTCATGGAACATTGTTGTCAGCAAATAATTTAAATGATGTTTCAAGTATTACAACCAGTCGTTCAAATTTAGATGCGCAAAGATTAACAATTATTGGTTCCAATCCTCCAACTTCTGTTGCTGGAACAATCGGAGATTCTTATTTTAATACTGTAAATGCTGGTTGGTTTGTCTGTACTGCTACTGGTAACCCAGGAACTTGGGTAAGAGCTACGAGCTCATTAACTGGTGCACTTTTAAGTGCAAATAATTTGCTAGATGTAGCAAATGGAACTGTTAGCAGGCAAAATTTAGGCGCACAGAGATTAACTGTTTTGTCTTCTGTTAACCCTACAACTGAATCTGGAACAGTTGGAGACTGTTATTTTAATACAGTGACGGGAGGATTTTTTGTATGTACTGCGACTGGTGTTCCGGGAGCTTGGGCATCAACATCTGCATATAGATTGGCAACCCCAACAAATCCAGTAGTAATTAATACAAATTCACCTGTCGCGAACCAAGTTTTGACAGCGACGTCGTCAACAAATGCAACTTGGCAAACGCCATTTAGCTACAGCGTGATTAATGCTAATCGTGATTTAGCTCCTAGTATTACAGCACCAGTCGGAGCAAATGCAGTTGTTATTTTTACAAATGCGCCTATAAATTCAAATAATTCATTAAATACTACAAATGGTATTTTTACGATTCCTGCGGGTAAATCGGGTGTCTGGAAAATATATTATAACATTCGAAGTCAATCTACAGGCACTGCCGGTAATAATTATTATGCTTTAGATACAGCAATATATAGAAATGGTGCATTTGCTTCTTTTGATTATTCATCATTTAGGCAGCGTCTAACAAATGGTGAAATAGGTTCGTTGCCAAATATCTCAGAAGTTTACGTAAACCTTGTTGCTGGAGATCAGATTACAGTTAGATATGTTAATAATGGGCAATTAACTGCAACAATAGTAGGTGTACATTTTATAGCGGAGTGGATATCAACATGAGTACATTAAATTATTTCAAGCATCAATATTTACAAGATTTTGGGGGCGTTTATCAGAATATCATTTGTCTTTCTAATGATGTTATTACGATAAATATGACTCTTGATCAGTTTTTGGTTTTTGTTCCTGATTATCAATTACCAGAAGGTTATCAAGAAAGGGACTATATTCAGGATAGTCACAACAAACTTTACAAACCAGATGGCGAAATTGTAGAGGATATTGTTCCGTGGCCTGAAGGTGATTTTTATATCGACAATGTTCAAAACTATATTCCGATACCAGTAGAGGATTAAATACGCGCTCGATAATTAAAAATTATTTACTTATCAACTAATTAAAAATAGGATTACTTATGAGTATTTTTGAAGATGTATTTTTGATTCCGTTTAAAGTTGCAATTAATCAAACTAAAAAAATTTCAGATATTATTTTAGTTAAAAAATGTGCAACTTCTCCTGTTTTTGAAGTTGAAGATGAAAAAAATATCGATGGTAAAATAATTGATGAAAAATAATTTAAACGATTTTGAATACAAAAAATATGACAAAATATATGATAAGTTTACAAAATTATTTGTTTCTCAAAAGGGGATAACAGATTCATTAAAAGTATTTGATGAAAAGATTGGAGAATTATCAAGTGCTATGTCAGATTTTCGTATTAAGGTCGATAAAATCCAAGAAGGAATTTTGAAAAATGAACATATTTTATTGAAGATAGAGGTATTATCTAAAACTATTGGATTACTTGTATCTTTAAGTATCGGTTCAATATTTATGTTTAAGGAGATAATACATGGAGCCGGTGAAGCAATTATTAAATTTTTTTCGCCCTAAAAAAAAACACAAAAAGAATATACTTTTAGTGGATGACAATAAGATATGTTTAAAAGCAAATTCATCTGTTATACAAAGTTACAGTAGTGATCTTAATATTGTAACCGCAGATACAGGGAAAAAAGCGGTTAATATTATTAAAAGTCAGGAATTTGAGTTCATAATTCTTGACCTTGGCATGTCAGACATAAACGGTATTGAGATTCTTAAGATGATGAATCTCAAAAAGTACGACATTAAAAAAGTGATTGTCCTTACCGCTTATGACAGTGACTATTTCAAGATAGCATGCAAGCATTTAAATGCACATTCATTCATAGAGAAACCGCTTAACTTGGAAAAATTGCTAAGCGTTTTTTCATGATTAAAAGAATGGGCAAACTGTTGGCGTTGTTGCGTCGCACATTGTTAATCGATCGTTTACTTTTTTCCAAAGATTAGGCTTAGATGTATCGGCGAAAAATGTAGCGCCAGGATTTTTCGCCATAACAATATACATTGTTTCATTTGTATCTTTTTTTGTGTAATGAAATGTACAAACTGGTTGTTGATCTCCTGGCGTCCATTGTGTTGCTGTTACAAATTTATAGGTAGATTGGACGTAAGGTTGTTCAACAGTCATTCCATCTTTAGATAAACCAAATGGTATTGTGTTTGGCTCGCAATCACGTTTACCGTCTCCAGTTTTTGGTGTGCAGACAATATAATCTGGGCAGTAAATTGTTTGATTGGTTTTAGGTATTTCATCGGGAGATGAAATGGCATTTGCTAAATTTGCTGATCCAGATAGACCTAAAAAATAAACGATTGCTCTTAGTGATTTTTTAAACATAAATATTTCCTCTTGGTTGGTAAGTTGATGAGCCATCATACCTACCAAAACTTAAGGAAATATTAAGAGATTATTATTTTTTTAAATAATTGTTAATTTTTTTATCGCCAAACAAATTAGTCATAAATGCGCCAGCAATTCCACCCACTGTAATCATGTTTGATAAGTGTGGAAAAATTCCTGATATGTCATATTCTTGAGCAGCAGCAGCAGCAACAAGCAATGAATGTCCTAATATGACCATATGCTTAGGCGTTTTTTCAAATAATTGCGATAGTCCAAATGGCATAGTTTTATCCTTTAAGTGCACGTTTTATCCAGCCCAAGAGAAATTCTAGGCTACTGGGTTTTGCGTTGACTATGTTAACATAATACTGTATTTGCTCCAATTTTAGGGAGTCAAGCTTAAATATTGGGTCTGGCATACTATTTACAGAATTAAGAGTTTCTTTCCCCACTATTCCATCAGACATTACAAACTGACCTATTCTGTTCAATGCTTTCTGTAAGCATTTAATAGAAGTAACCTGCCCAGAATGTACGCCGAACCAAAAAACCTTCTCTGCTATTGCCTGGTCATTAACCTGATCCAATTTCATGACATTCCAGAAATCACGTTTGTAGATATCATTAGCTTCATCTAGCGTGAGGTTCTTAATGTCTAGATGTGGATAGCTACGCTTACTGATGCCGTACTTGGTTTCACCGCCTGGATCGTTCTTATTAAAGACGTAGCCGCCTTCAATTGGGATAATTTGGTCTTTTATTGGTGCGAAATTGGCCATTTAATTTATTCCTCTGTTCGTTTAATTTCTTTGCCACATTCTGGGCAGTATTTGTAATGCTTGGTTAAAAATTCAAAAAAACTATTGCATGATGTTTTGTAATTTTTGTCATTTTTATTTGTCCATTCACAAAATTCATTTTCCTCTTCAAATTCTGGGATTGGGAGCCAGTGGGTTGGATTAAAAAATGCACCCACCGTATCAGACCAAATATTTTCTTCATTGTGGAAAGCTGCTAATTTTGAAATATTTTCATTATTTCCATCATTTACTATAATCCATGTACCATCCTTTGGCGCACTTTCTATTGGTAACCATTTAAGTTTCATGAAAGTCTCCTCAATTGGATTATCCCACTATCTGACAATACTTTGTGAGCAACTTTGATGGAGTCGACAGTTATTGGCAAATCTTTATCTAATAATAAAGATCTGATATTTGACCAATCAAAATCATCAATTATTAGATAAAGAATAGAACGACCTTTATCAGTAATTTTTAACCTAACGGAAAATTCATTAGCCCATTTTATCCACTTATTTTTCAATAATAGCATAACGTGTTCGAAAAGTTTTTCTGAGTCGAAAAACACAGGATCATCCTCATTTATACCAAGAAGAATAGTTCTTAAAAGGCACAAATCTGTTTTCATAATCTATTTCCACTTAACCTTTAAATTTTCTTTAGTGTTAATTTTCCCACCTACCTAAACGCACCAGGAGGAAGAGAATACTGACACTCCCACTCTTTTTCTGAATAAACCTCAGGCTCATCGTAAGACGATGTAATGCATAGCCCTGTGTCCGTTATTTCATGTAGTAAACGATCAATTTGTATCATGTCTAATCCCTTTTCAAATGATAATTTTCAACAAGAGAGCATCCCCATATCTCCTCTCCATTCTTCAATGCTTTTCCTATAGAAACTTTATCTGGCGACTGTATTATTTTAACTGTCTTATATTTATCTGGAAGAACAGATACATCCATGACGTCTACAGATACTGATTTCCTGAGATTCAATTTATGTAGTCCTATGTTTATAGGGCCAAACACTTTAATAGCTTCAACAACATTCGATTTCAATCTATCTATTATCTTTTCATTGAGTTCTTTTTTACGTCGCAACTCTTTGATTTCTTCATCTATGCGCGCATTAAATGATTCTTTGCATGAGATGACTTCATTATAGTTTGATACTTTCTCCTGAATATCATCTTGATTTATTTCTAATAGCTGAGATTGTTCTTCGCTGATCTCTCCCTGATTCTCTTCTATTTCAGAGATTAGCTTGAGGTAGTTATCTTTGATTTTGAATAGTGTTAGGTTCATTATTCTTCCTCTTCAAATTCTGGGATGGGTAGCCAGTGGGTTGGCTGATTTAATGCTTCTCTTAAATATTCTACGGCACCAAAAGACCTCCCAGGAATGGAAAAGTTTCCAAACCATCCTGAATCATGTCCCATACAGTCTTCTCCATCTTCTTCAGACTCCAGATATGTAACTAAGTCTAATCCTTCATCTGTCATTACTAAAATTGGACTGGATTGTTTCGGCGCAGTTTCAATCGGTAGCCATTTAAGTTTCATTTGTTGTCTCCTTAAGTTTTAAATTCATTCAACTGTTTTAGTTTTTTGTGGTGGAGAGAGAAGGATTTGAACCTTCGAATCCAGAGGAAACAGATTTACAGTCTGCCTGCTTTAACCACTTGCATATCTCTCCGTATTTGTAAGACCTTCAAACGCCATGGGTGATCATGGAGACCATGGCGTTATCCGGTTCCTCTGCCTGCCCTGGCTTAAAATGGTATTTCTTCTTTAATAAATGGATCAGCTGAAATTTCTGGAGTAGATTCATTTTCAAAAGAAGATTGTTTTTTAGATGCACCAACAAAATCAGTTACAACCAATTTCTTCTTTAATTCGCCATTTTTGTTTGTATAGGTTTCTACTTTGCAAACACTTTGAACCCTTCTTGAAACATATGTTGATTCATCCGGGTTGCTTATCTGATTCTCATTACCCGCGGATTCCCAAAAATGTCTTCTGACATGAGAAGATAATGGAGTGTCAAAAAATGTAGCTTCAGCAAATGCAACGCCTGGATTTAATTCAAGCTTAATATTTATCTTTAGAAAGTCCTTTGTGAGAGTCCCATCTTCTTTTGTTTTACCGCCTTTTATGATCTCTGATTTAATAACAGTACCCCAATAAGTACCATTCTTTAATTCAGGCTGTTTCATTGCTGCGTTAGCTTCTTCTTTACTATTGTAAGACCATGTAATCGGCATATCTATTCTCCTTTGGTTGTTAAATTGTTTTGTGACACTAATTTCGGTTCTTCTAACTCGATCAAAATATCAAGAAAATGTCGGGCTTTTTTTATATCTTCAAGCCCACCTTTTTCTTTCCACCTCGTAACATACTTGATAACACACCCTTCTATAAAAGGTATGCTGTTCAAGTGAATATATTCGACGGGCTGTATTATCATATGCTTGTAGTGTGTGCCGCCAATTTGTGTTTTTTTATGGCTGTCCACTATCATCTCCTTTAAATTCGGGTTCTATAAAAGCTTTCAATTTATCTTTAATGGATACAATCTGATCGTAGTAAATAGTGTCTATTAGCTGCGTAGCTGCATTCTGATAAGAGCTTTTCAATTCTTCCAAGCTTTTTGATTGGCGCATAACTTCTGAAAGCTCATTAAATTTATTCAATTCATACTGCTCTTGGCTAACGCCGTCATTAAGCCATTTCAACAAGTCGACACCAGTATCTTCAGTAATTACAAAATGTTTACCATCAAATAATCTTGTTCTATCTTTTGATGCTGAACACAGATGGTTATCCATGCACACATCCAAAACAACAGTGAACTCATATTCCATACCATCGCGCTGAATCGGTGCTAAACCGATCTTAACAGGAGATAGCTTTCCATTTGTTCCGGTCTGCATCTCATACGCAGTTTTGGTTCTCATTGTGCATATGACGTGCATCTTGCTTTGCAATATTGCTGTGACCAAAGCATTGTGCAATGGTGTGACATTACGCCATGCAAAATACCCATTTTTAGAGTTAGAGGATTGTTCAATCTTAGATTGTGTATCTAATATTCCGCCCTCAGCATTCCATGCATGACTTAATGAATCTATGATGATCGTGTCATATCCTGCTTTCTCTGCCTTTTTAATTATGTCTATATACTTTGCAGGCTCGAAACTTCCAGAAATGGTGGCAATGTCGTAATCCATTAAATCTGCGTATAGATCACCGCTTCCGTTTTCTGTGTCTAACAAAACAACTTTACCGCCCAAACCTTTCGCCAGAAGAAGAGCGCTATATGTTTTCCCTGCGCCGCTTGGTGCGCATAATGCTAAGCGTAACTTAGCTTTTTTTCTTTCTGCTTTTCTAAACATTTTATTTCTCCTTTATTGTGAAATATCTACGATCAAATCTTTTGATGAATCTTTCAAAACAACTTGATGCTTAACATCTCTGATGCTCTTGTAATCAGCGTCCATCTTTATTTCTTCAAATCTAAACCTTACATACAGTCGCTCACTAAACTTATTTAATAGCTTGCTGAATTTGTATTTGCCGTTCTTGCAATCAGATACTATCTTCCATCTTTTTGGATTCTTATCGTCAACGTAAATATTTATTTTTTCTTCAGTTGACCAGCCCAAAAAGTTTAAAATCTTCTCAGGAAAATATAAGACTGCGTATTGATAATTTGGAACAGGTTGGTTGAAGTAAACGCTAAAATTATTCAGGTTTGTTCTTCTGGAAGACCTGGGAATAGATTCAACGAATGACATTTTAATTATCCTCTCCGTTTAAATTTTGGTTCACGTAATCACGAATATCTTGAGTGCTCCAAACTGTAGTCTTATTTCCAAGCTTAGAAACAGGCTTAGGGGCTTTCCCTAGCTCAATCCATCTCATCCACGTTGGGATAGATACGTTAAGAAGTTTTGCTATCTCAGAAGCTCTCATGAACGGCCCTTCACTTAGTTTTAATTTGTAGTCTTTGTTTGTCATATCATTTCCTAAATTTTGTAAGCATTTCTTTTGGGTGCTTCTCTATATCTATTTCTAGATTCCGGGTCTTTTTCGATCTTGTGAACGAACTCATAATATCCAACCAAAGCCTTAGATTTAACATAACGGCCAGATAGTTTTGAGAACTCTATAGCTGCGTTATTTATTTTTGACGGAGTGAATGTAGTCTCGAAACTTTCTACATCTTTATTCTTAGAATGGAATACGCAAAAGTAATCTGCGTAGTTTATGAATATGTCGAATATCTCTGGATTAAGTGTTGGATTTATTTTCATTGCTATCTCTCTGTTTATATTTAGTGGAGTCTCTGCGAGCCACTCATGTGTGACGATCATGGCGCTTGGCCGAGACATCCGAGCCAAGAATAACACAAATAACAACAATGTCAAACATTTGTTTGTATATTTAACTTATTGACACAAATTAAACAATGTGTGCTAATTTGCATCGTCTTTAACAACAACAAAGGAAGTTGATATGAGTGAGATTAGAACTATAAAAAGAGAGTTTTTTCGTCATGAAGAGCTGTTTGAAGCGGAGAAAAAATCAGGACTTCCGCTGCGAGTCGCTTTCGCCGGTCTGTTCTGCTGTTGCGATGATGAGGGGAAGTTCTTGTGGAGACCCGTGCAATTAAAGCTAGATGTGCTTCCCTATGACGATTTAGATATGTCTGCTGTTCTTGATCAATTAGAGCTTCATCAATTTATAGAGAAGCATGACGAAGACGGTTACATATACGGAATCATCCCGACATTTAAAAAACATCAGATATGCAAGATTATCGTTAAGCCACAGCCAAAAACTCGAAAGAATAATAAAAGACAATATGATCCTTCTCTTCCTGAGCACGAGGTTTTGGAATATTTGAGACAGAAGACGGGAAGAAACTTTGACTTTGTAGATGCACAATTGGTTCATATAAAAAATAGGTTAAAGGAGCCAGATATGACAATAGAAGATTGCAAGAAGGTTATTGATTCAAAATTTAAAGAGTGGGGCAATGACTCTGTGATGTTTAATTATTTGAGGTCGTCAACTTTATTTTGTCCTAAGAACTTCTATAACTATTTAGCAGTTTCTAAAAGTCCTGAGATCAAACAGAAGTCACGAGATGAAAAAATCTTGGACATGTTGAATGCAAAAATAGGAGAGAGCAATGAAAGTTAGAGCAGCGGAAAGTCGTATGGCTGTGATAGCCGCTTATAGAGATATGGTTAACAAACTAAGCTCTTATCATGTAACTGATGACAATATATTCAATAAGGTTTCTGCATGCATAGAACTTATGGGGAATTATGATATTGAGATTTTTATCGCTGCTTGCAATGAATGTATAGAAAAAGAGAACTCTATGCCTTCTCCAAAAAAAATCAGTTTAAAGTGTTATGAGCTAGCAAAAAAGAATCGCAAACAAACTTCGGGAGAGATTTTTGATACCTGTCAAATGATGATAATTAGAAAAAAAACTCGCATTGAACTATTAGAGTGCGAAGAAGAGATTTGTGAAAAGTCTCCAGTTAACTTTAATTTCAATGATTCTGCGACAAACACAGTAAAGTCTATGTGCTCATTTCATTCTGGGATTGTCTCTAATAAAAAAGCGGGCGAATGGAGATCAGGACACTTTAATTGTTTTTCGACTTGCAAAAATCCTGTGATGTCTTATGTCCAATCAGAAATATTTATACATAAATATTTAAAGTCAGATACGACAACAAAGATTCGAATGTTGGAAACACTGGATGCTGAGCACCAAGCAGCATTAAAGAAACATGAAAAAAACTTAGATGAAGAAAGTTGTATACGCTCATCTGTAACCTCCGTCTTTAAGTCGATTGATAAATTTTAATCGACTGATTGAATTGGTAGCAGAACGGTGAGATAGTATCACATAATGGAATTTTTATAAACTTGACAAAAATAGTGAAATTATATGACAGATGAAAAAAGATATTCGGATGAAGAATTGTATTCTAGATGCCTCAGATGGCGTTTTTTAGATGATAGATATGATTCTATATGCGTTGATTGCAATGGGTCTGGCATAAAAATTTATAGTTCTACATCGACATATTTTTATGGAGTTGGAGGATGCGCGATGACGCATGATGTTTGTGATAAGTGTTGGGGATCAGGCGATGAATCAAATCCTTTCAGAAATATTAAAAAATTATTAGTACAAAAAAAGGAGAACTAGAATGACAAATTATTTAATATTAGACGAAGAAGGAAACGCTACAACTAGCAATGAGATAACTGAAAACATAAGAGACACTTGGGAGTGCGGACAATGTGTAATAATTCGATTAAGTGATCTGAAGGCTATGCGTGTATCGGGTGGCGAAGACAATAAAGAAATTTGGGAATGCTTGGAAAAATGGCAAGAACCAGAAGACAATTAAATGAACGCAGAAGACAAACAATACATAGAATCTTTGATAACGAGGGGATTGAATAGAGAGCTATCTAAAGAAGAGTTTATAGAGCAAATGTTGTACACAATTAAATTGTTATGCAAAGACGCTTATATTAAGGGCGGTAATAACGTATACGATTCTTATAATCCGCCTTACATCAAAAATATCAAATGAATACATTGGAAATTGAAAATACAAAAAGTTCTATAGATATCGAAGAATGTATACAAAGCATTGTTCAGCTGATAGATAAAAATCATCCTGAGCTATTTATTGATATTCGAGATTTGATCGTGCTCGTCGCTCATAGAAGCTACACAGAAAGTTTATTGTGTTGTAATGATAAAAGAACAGTAAATATTGATATTGCTGTAAAGCAAATTGTTGACAAGTTGCTTTATGCGTAAGATTAAGAAAATTAAACTGCCGTGCCCTTTAGAGGCTCAAGAAGGAAAAGCACTGAAAGATTGGTCTTTGCTTAATCCTATTTGTAATCAATACTTAATACACATTGCTAACGAATCTAAGACATCTTGGCGGAATGGCAAAAGCCTGAAAGCGCAAGGCAAGAAGAAAGGCGTCAGCGACTACTTCTTAGCATATCCTGCGGGCGGCAAGCATGGGCTATGGATAGAGCTTAAACGGCGAGATAAGTCTCTATCTACAGTATCTAAAGAGCAGCGAGAATGGTTAGCTTTATGCTCAGAAGCTGGGTATGGAGCATGTGTTGCTTATGGTGCTGAAGAAGCTATAGATGCGATTGAGAAGTATCTGTCGATGTGATCGACCGAGTATACAAACGATATAGGTTTGTATACTCAGCATCAATGCATGCAAACAAACTTTTTAATTATCCTTTTTTAGCAATCGATCAAAAATATAGTTTTGAATCTTCATGTTCATCACTGTTGAAATATTTGTTGGAAAATCTCCGCATAATTCCCATCCCTCTATAGTTTCTTCGGGAACTTTTATCTCTTTAGCAAATTCCATTACTGTAAAAGAAAAATATTTCCTTATAAATCTAATGTGATCGCCTGTAAGCATTTCATTTTTAACAATAAGAAATCTTATGGCCCAATCAGATATCGTTCTAATGTCAATGATAGGATGAATATCCCCATCAAATTTATAAGCATCAACATTTTCTAAATAAATAGGGAATCCAAGTCCTTTATACTTATATCTTTCAATCTTCATTTTAATTACCCTTTTTTTGTTTGACGCTTTTTAAAGCCAGACTTCTTCACCTCATTTTCATCAAGCAAGTATGTTTTTTCGCAATTACACTTGTACAACTTAAAGTAGCCCTTTTTGCATTTAAGTAGCAGGTGTTGACGCGTGATGTTTAATAGTTTTGATGCGTTAAAAATAGTTAGAAATTTCATATCACCCCTTTTTTTCCAATACCTTTATTAGTATTTTCTTTTTTAATTGTTTTGCATACTTCTTTTCTTCGACTTCTTCTTTGTTAAAAAGTTCAGACAAATAACTGCGCGATAGCTTATTGTTTTTAGCAATTGCTAGCATTATAAAATCAAAGTTCTTGCAGTTATCTATAAGCTCTTTGTATAGATATTTGCTCTCTAAAAGAGCATCCATATAATTCTTATTTTTTATAAGAGAGCGCTGTATATCAGCTATGTTTTTATCTATATCAAACTCGCTTATATATCGCGGAACGAGAGAAAGCATACCTTTTTTTAGCTCTGAGAATGTAGTCCAGTACATGTCATTCATTTTTATTCTCCCGCTTATGCTTTGTATAGTTTCAATATATCTTGATTGACTTCATCAACTTGTAAGTCGATTGATTTCCTAAAGTCTCCGCTTGCTGCTATGGCTCCCTTGAACAAAACACTCATAGGCTCTTCATGAAAGATATAGCTGATGTCTTTATGTGAGTAGTTTTTAAATGCAAGGATCATTTCTTTGTAATCATGTATGCGCCTGAAAACAGACTTATTGTTTTTTTGGATAATCTTATTCAAGTAATTAATTGTCAGCCGATACCCGCACTTATAATCACTACTATCTTTGCATAACACAATGTTAGAAATATAAAGATTGTGCAGGTAATTAGTGAGCGAGTTTATCTTCTTTGCATACTTGTAGTTCATAACAACTTTTTTGAGTAACTTTTTCATAAACAATCTCCGTATCGTTGATTAAAATTAAATTGTGGTTATAAATTATTTTGAATAACAAACTCCTGATTTCTTTCTGCCAGCGTTTCTTCATCGATAGATGAAATTAAATCTCTATCAACTTCGAAATTTGCGTACTCGCCATTTGGTACTTTTATCGATACTGATAGCAAATTTTCATCGGTCAGTTTGATATCATTCACTTTAACTTTTGCCCAATATTTTCTTTGAGGGAAAAAAAAATTGTTTTTAACATCACGAAAAATTATCTCTGAATCACTGATAGAAATAACGTTTCCTAAAAAAGAATAGTAATTTTTAAAATCTGAATCTTCACTATATCTTTTTAGTCTTATCATGTAATGATGATCTTCATGTGGTTTAATAAATTTATTCATTTTTATTCTCATTTTTGTTCAATCATGACTTTTTCTACACAGTCTGCAAAAGAGTCGCCATTTTTTTCTTGCTCAAACATACATCTAAACGCATTAATGACATACCAATTCTCATCGAAACCTTTAAATTCCTTCTCTAGATAAGAAACAGCGTTATCGAATGAGGTCAGGTTTGTATTTCTCTTTCCGTTTTTATCGAATGCCTCGAATGTCATTTTTTTGCTCCAAATATTATATTTTTTATTTCATCTAATAGTTCATCTAATAGTTCATCTACACGACATGCTCTTACAAATTCAAATTCTTTAACAATAGATTGTATTTCTTCGACCCTTGATGAAATTTTTTCAGCATTGATTTTCACATGACGAAAACAATCAATTTCTATAAATCCATCTTCATCAAAAAATAATCCGCTACTTTCTAAGTCAGTAGCTTCATTTGATAACCTACGTAAAACGCCATCTTTTGATGAAATGTAAGCAATTGATTCTCCATTGATTAATAAATTCACATCACCATCACAATCAATAGCTAATGATGCTTCTACTTTTTTTTGTTCTTCTTGCCCTGCTATTTTAAAATTGATCATTTTGTTATCTCCTTTGGTTAAGTTGATGAATGTATATTACATCTTGAATATTCATAGTGCAAGTGTTTTGTTAAATAAATTTGTACTTTTATTTATCCTTTAAATTACCGCTATGACAGTAATAATCTGATATATGCTTATTTAAAGGGCGTTTAAGTTATGTTTTTGTTAAAAATTACTGCTATGGCGGTAAAAATATTTATTTTGCTAACAGCCCTAAGATTGTTTATAATGCAGGTGTACATAAAATATTTTCATTAAGTTTCCTCGATGAAAAGTTGGGGCAATATATTTTGACTGCAGCACCCCAATTGCCGCCTACTAGGCGTGTTACCCTGAAGGCGGCAGATGGATGCCCCTAACTGCCATCCATACCCCAATATAGAGGAAACTATGTTGGGGTATTTTTTTATCTAATATTTATCCAATTTTCTGTCGATATCCGCTCTCACCAAAAAAGCTTCATCAGCCTCTTTTTCATATTTCTTCAGATTAGCTTTAGCAATCTTCATAACAGCGGGAGAAAACTGTGGTCGCTCATTACGAGATGATTTATCGTATTTCATTGTAGAGCAGTTCACTAAGTGCTCCGAGCAGTTAAATAAATGCTGAAAGATATCTATTTTGGGGATACGCTTATGTTCGTCTATTTGATCATAAGAAACGAATTTCGTGCCGCAATTGCATTTAATCTTAACCATTAGCACCCCAATTGCACATTTTATTAAGCGCTTCGGTACGTTCTTTCGTGCATTTCTCGCACGTATATTCATTCCTCTGACGTTGAATTATTATAAAGTCATCTGTAAGTGCAGAATAAGACGTAGAATGCGGAAAAAACCTATGTTCTGCTTTTCCAGAATCAATTGACTCATATGACACGTCTTTACCGCAAAAACTGCATTTAATCTTCACCATAAATATATCCCCCGCCTAATTTTGAAAATGCTATTCGATCTATTCCCAATTTTTTGGGCTGAGCTCTTTTAATGCATTTCTCGCACATATATTCATCAATACCATGCATTGTTTTCCTATGCTTTGTTCGGCCGGTTTCTATTGACTCATCTGTTAAAAATTCACCACAAAAATTGCATTTGATGGTCATACACCACTCTATTTCTTCAAGCATAGAATCAACTAAATGTAGCGCTAGCGAGGCATTGCTCGTTGCTAAGTAACCGCCATAGGTTTTGTCGCGCTTTAAGTGCTTTATTACGTCAGCAATCAAGTGCTGAACGTCTTTAAGTTCCTGTAATTTTTTTTCGTTCATTTTTCCTCCTTTTTAGTGTTTTAACCAAATTTTAATTAACGTAACTCATTGATATACAATGATAATGCAAAATAACTATCTAAATGTCTTGACAGTGTTTTTTTTGTTGATATAATGCAGCTATGTCTTTGACTTTATCTTCTACGTATTTGATCTTGTAGTTGAATTAAATAATTTGACTTACACATAGCGTAGAGTTAATTGTTTTTATTAACTCTACAAAGTCCCCCCGGAGGGGGGATTAGGGGGGCGTGTGTTATGTACATCTTCTCAGTACATAACATGCCTTTGACTCTTCTTGATGTTTTTGACTTTGACTTAGTTTTTGACTTTGACTTAGCTTTTGATCTTGATTTGGCATTTAAGCATAGTTCTAAGTTGCTTAACTTGTTAATCGTTATGATTAGCCTATTCAATGCAAAGCCGACTTTAATCTTTTGTTGTTTCGTCCGGCGACCTCTTTTCTATTGTTATAGATTTTTTTTACTTCATTACAATTTCTAAAATCCTTCTTATCTTAATCGTGTCATCCATACATTTAGAGTTCACTATCTGTTTAATGAGTTCTAGATTCATTTAAATCTCCAATTTATTGCGTTTTTTTATTTGTTTGGGAAGTTAGTAAAAATTTTTTTATCTTCGTCATAACCGTATAAAATTCGTCTGGCAAATTCTGATACGTTGTGTGATTCACTGTAAGCAGCATCCCTCGCGTATATATATGTTTCTAAACCCGGGGAAGGGGATTCATCTTTCATTTTTATTGCTTCTCTTAATAATTTTTTATTTCTTCTTTTTCTTTTTATGAGCATTAAAACTATTTCTCTTTCAGTATTCATAAAAACTCCAGTTTTAGTCATTATTTAAAAATTTTGCTAATTTTATAACATGCACCAATGTGTGAATTTTACCTTTCAGATACGACATGTAATCTTCAGCATCTCTCGAATAATTTTTATCTCTTTTTAGCATCTCTTCATATTCTAAATGCTTGAGTTTTCTTTCAAGGTCTTCAATTAGACCTTCAAGAAGATTTTTGTTTTCACAACAACTCATAAACACCTCAGTTTTAGTTTGTAGAACTTACATTCATGCAGAACGCTTTTAAGTCTTTTAATGAGCTCTGTTGCGTCCCGCTCTTTATTAACTACATCTATGCAGAACGAATTTGATGTTGATGCATATGCTGCGTAGTTTACTGATTTAAGTGATTCTCGTGTGATGTAGACAGCGTAGATGTTAGCAGTCATTTTATTTTTATTCGGATTTTAAAATACATTCTGAATTTTTATTTATTTTTTGCTCTATAGTGTCTTTTATTGAAAGTGTGCTAAAAATAAATAGCAGTATGCTTAAAATAATAATCATTATTGATTGATTTGATTCATTGTTCATTTTGTTTGTCCTGTAGTTCAATTATTAAAATCTTAAGGTCTTTCAATAGATTGTTAGTAGCCCATTCTCTATAAAGTCTGGTCATCTCGCATGCGATATACTGACCAAAGTCTCTTCTGAATAAGCATTCAGTAAACATTTCTTTGGGTATGTTGAACGTTGGTCCATCCATTATTTTCTTCAAAAGATCATCCGCTTTTGCAGATCGAGTTCTTGTGCTCTGATCAGTTTTTTTAACTTTAGCTTTCTTAGTCGTAACTTTCTTAGTTGTAGATTTCTTGGCTGTAACTTTTTTGACAACTTTCTTTGAAGATTTCTTTTTCTTTGGTTCATCTAATGTTTCTAAAGCTATTTGAGAAATTGATTTCGATTTGTTATGTACGTTCATCATATTAATTACTTTGTTTAATTAAAAAATCTGTCATCTTAAGAGCAGTACTTTGAAGGCATTCCCCATCCTCATTATAAATATCTATTTCTCCAGTGAAAGGGATGTATGATAAATGTCCTCTTTTTAAATCAACTGATTTAAGCGGAACAAAATCAAGATATTGAACTGACTCGATGTCGAACTGTTCTGCTGAGCAATAACCGATTAAATTGTCTAAAATCCTGACCTCTATTTTTGATTTATCCATTTTAGTTCTCGTTTTAAAATTATGGGTTTGCTGGTGTAATGATTTCTTCTGCTGATGCCTTTAAAATGTTGTCGGCTTTTCGTTGTGAATCAAAAAATCGATTGTGCAATATGCCATCCGTGTAATATCCAGTCACTATTTTTAACAGCCGCTTAGTAAGTTTTGTTTTATCTTCGATAGTAGCGATTATCGGTGCTGTTAGTTCTGCTGCATAACTCGCATAGAGTTCGTCAGGATAAGAAAATTGATATCCATTTTCAATGAATGTTTTAACTATTTCTTTGCTAAGATCAGCTGGCGGATCATCATCACCATACGTTCCTTTCATGATTAATCTTTGAATGTATTTTTCTATATTCATTTCTAAGAAAGCAATACCGTCAATACATAAACCTTTTTGCATTAACTTTGCTGTTATTTTCAAGATGTCGGGACGTTTTCTATAGTCGCGCATCCAGCCATTGAGTGGGTCGAATAATTGAATGAGACATTGCGTGCCTATTGTTTGATTTACAGACGCTCCTAATGTGCAATTCTTTGGAATTTTTAATTTGTAAGGACTGCTCAATTCTTCTGAGCTCATTCTGTCAATTAAATCCAAAGATTCTTTTGATGTGCCAGAACCCAATATAAAAAAAAGATATTCTGCAATTTCTTTAGGTTCTTTTCTTTTTTCTGATTTGAAAAATTGCATTTTAGTTCTCCTTTTTTTGTTTCGTTGTTGTGAATCAGTGAGGGTATGTTACAACTTGAATATTCAAGATGCAACTACTTTGTGCAATTTATTTTACGAAATAGTGAAATTAAATTTGTTGACGGGTGAATGTTCATTGTGATATATGAAATATGCTATATAAATCATACAAAAGTGAATAATTATGCAAAATGATGAGAAAAAGAGGAATAAAGGAAGACCGACAAAGTATACAAAAGAGCTTGCAGATAAGATTTGTAGAGCAATAGAGACCACATCAAAACCTATTGCCAAAATGATTTCTGAAAATCCTGATTTTCCAGATGCTGACACATACTATAGATGGCTTCACAGCAGAGAAGATTTTTACGAATCTGTAACGCATGCTAAAGAGAAACAGTGCAAGGTGTTTGAAGATTCTATGCTTGATATAGCGAGCGATGATTCAAATGATTTTTTCTTTAACGGTAAATTGACTTGTGTAAATTCTGGAAAAATTCAGCGCGATAATATGAAGATCGCAACGATACAAAAAATCTTAAGCTATCGTCACGAACGCTATAGAAATAATGCTCAAATTAAAGTTGAAGGTAGTTTGATGACAGCGACAGGTTTGACGACTAATGAACTGAAAAATAATGCACGTGCTTTGCTGAAAGAATGCAGTAAGAAGAAAGACTAGACGATGATTGATTCAAATATCGATGATTTCGATCTAGAACTTTTATCGCATCAAAAACGCAAACAACTCTCTTTATATCTCGATGAAATTAAGCGCAGAGAAGAGAATAAGATCACGCTGAATCAATTTATAAGAGAAGGTTGGGATACAGTAGAGTGTGGTGCGGAATATGTGCATGGCTGGCATATAGACGCTATTTGCGAGCACTTAACAGCTGTAACGAATGGTCAGATCAAGCGTTTGCTGATCAACGTGCCGCCGGGCACAATGAAAAGCCTGCTCACATGTGTGTTTTGGCCAGCGTGGGAGTGGGGTTCTGAAGATTTAGGTGCTAATAGATACATCAGCACATGTCATAAAGAAGCGCTTGCATTGCGTGATAACAACAAGATGCGACGCTTAGTCTGTAGTGATTGGTACAATTCAAAATATCCACAAATCAAAATCACAAAAGATCAAAATGCAAAAGGTAAATTCGAGAACACAATGCTCGGATTTAGAGAAGCATGTGCGTCTGATAGCTTAACTGGCAGTAGAGGTGATCGTCTTATTATAGACGACCCACTTTCTGTTGATGACGCACGGTCTTCACGAATATTAGATACTAGAGAAGAATGGTTTTGTGAAACAGTACCAACGCGTTTAATTAGTCCTAAAAATTCAGCAATTATCATCATCATGCAGCGTTTGAATGACAGAGATACGAGCGGTATTGCTCTGTCAAAAAACCTTGGTTATGAGCATGTGATGTTACCGATGGAATTTGAGAAATCGCGCAGATGTACTACATCTATAGGGTTTTCTGACCCGAGAAAAGAAGACGGTGAGCTATTATTTCCCGAACGTTTTCCACAATCTGTTGTTGATGACTATAAGAAATCATTAGGAACGTACGGTACTGCTGGACAATTACAGCAACGCCCAGCGCCACGCGGCGGCGGTATAATCAAATCAGAATGGTGGTGCTACTTTGACCCAGTTTATGACTCTAATCATCGAATAACGGCACCTGCGTTTAACTACACTTTACAATCTTGGGACACAGCTTTTAAAGAAGGCCAGGATAACGATTACAGTGCATGCACGACCTGGGGTGTTAACAACACTGGTGCTTATCTGATAAATACTTTTAAAGCTAAGATGGACTTCCCAGCGCTTCTCATTAAAGTAAAAGAGCTCTACGACTTATATAGACCTTCTAAAATATTGGTTGAAGATAAAGCGAGCGGGCAAAGCTTATTGCAGAGTTTGAAGCGTTACAGCAATTTTCCAATAAAAGCTGTGAAAGTGAGTGCTGATAAAGAAAGCCGAATGCACGCAGTATCTCCGTTTATCGAATCGGGGCGCGTATTTTTGATGAGAGATGCAAATTGGTTAGAGTCATATAAAGCAGAGATAGAGACATTCCCACGCGCTGCTCATGATGATATTGTAGACAGCACTACTCAAGCGCTTGCTGAGATATTCCTGAAGAGCGCATCGTCGTTTAACAGCAATATTAATATTATGGGAAGGTAAGATTATGGAAGAAATGCAAGAAAAAACAAATTCTATGATGCAGCAACTAGAAGAAACTATTGGAAGTGCGCTTGGTAAAATTATTGGTCAGCCAAACGATAATGCTACTTTTAATATAGCTCAAGATTTGGTTTTGAGTGTTGTCCAAGATCATTTGAATAAATCTTTCGTGCCAGATGGTGTGATTGCGTCTGTAGCATTTGAAGACGGTAATTTCAAAGTAACTGTTAGCGGCGTTTAGGAAGAAATATGGCTAAATTAAAATCATCAGTCAGAAATAAATTACCTAAATCAGACTTTGGATTGCCCGGAGAACGAAAATATCCTATGCCTGATAAATCTCACGCAGCAAATGCTAAGGCGCGTGCTACTCAGATGGTTGATAAGGGTAAGCTTAGCGAGTCATCTGCTAACAAAATAAGAGCTAAGGCTAATAAGATACTTGGCAAAAAGAAAAATAGGTTGAATTAATGAACTTTTTCAAAGCATTTAAATTAGCGCTAAAAATAATGAAGCTCGAAAAAATGAAGCAGGGTTTTGCTTGTAATAATGCGCTTATTGTCGATAAGCAGAGTTCCAAATTTGACTTCAGTCATTTGACCAAAGAGCAGATCAATGAGCAAATTATGCGTAAGTGTGCAAAATGTTCGTCTACTGCGAAAACATCAGCATTGAACAGAGAAAAGAATAGAATCATGATCACGTGTTTAAAGTGTAACGACTGGGTGGACTTCAAAAAACCATGCTAAAACAAGTTAACAAGCGATTGTTTGATGAAGTGCTGGATCAGTTTTCAGAGGATCAAATATTTAGTAATGAAATGCTAACGTGTGCAATTTCGGGGGATGATATTTATGCAATATCATTTCAAGATGTGAGTTACTTTGTATCGTCAACATTTAATGTGTTGAAAATAGGCGATAAGAGTTTTTGCGTAGAGAATAACGAATCGAGAATAAATTAGATGGATAGTGCGGAAGATTTTTTACCATTTCAAGTTGGTGGTTCTAGCTCATGCGGAAATTCGTTTTTAGACATGATGTGCCAGCGTTTTAGAATAAAAACAAACAAAGAGTGGGATGCTAGGCAGGTCAAGTTATACATATATAATTTGTTCTATTATGGGCAAATATATGATGCTTTATCGCCATGGAATACTGAATATGCTAGCAATAAATATATCCCGCTGAATAAAAGACGTCCGTGCGTTATATACCCAATTCCACGCATCATTGTTAACGATTCTGTGGGAATGTTGTTTGGTAATAGTCATTTCCCGGTGATGAGATGTGACGATGAAGATACTGAAAACTTCATCCAGTCTATCAATAGGGTTTCAAATATTAAGAATGCAATGATGTGTGCTGCAAAGATTGGTTCTTTGGGTAGCGTTTGCGTTATTGCCAAGGTATTGAATTCAAAGTTTCATTTCGACGTTCTGAACACTTTAAATGTTTTTCCTGTCTTTGATAAATTAAATCCGCATTGCTTAGAATCACTCACAGAGAAGGTGAAAGTTACTGGCGCGACACTTATTAATAGTGGTGAAGATTTAGAGCCAACAGATCTGAACAAATCAAAAATATTTTGGATGGTTAGGAAGTTAACAAAAACCCAAGAAATATTTTATAAGATGGCGGAAGACAAGAAAGATTGGGAAGTTGGGCTTGTTGAAGACACTGAAAAATCATCTACTCATAACTTTGGTTTTGTTCCAGCAGTATGGATAAAGAATTTGCCAACTGTTGATTCGGAAATAGATGGTGAATGCACATTCGGAAGTGTGCTCGACATGTGTGTAGAGACAGACTATCAGCTGAGTCAGTTAGCAAGGCTATTGAGATACAACTCTGATCCCACGCTTGTTATTAAAGACCCTTCCGCTATTGATGGTCAGATTTTGATTAAAGGGCAAGGCGCTTTAAAGCTTGGAGAAAATGGTGACGCGTTCTTGCTAGAAATGAACGGGCAAAGCACCAAGTCTGTCATTGATTACGTTAAAACATTAAGAGAGTTTGCTATAGAAGCATCAAGGGGTAATAGGTCAAGTCCCAATAAAATGAATGCTTTGCACAGCGGTAAAGCACTTCAGATGCTTAACTCTCCGCTAATCTCATTAGCTGATGAATTAAGACTCAGTTATGGAAATAATGGATTGCTAGAAATATACAAATTGGTATTTGCTATTTGTGAAAGCAACCAAGTAGAGATATCTGACATATACGGCGCTTATGGTGATTTAAAGAAAGCAATGCATAGCATGATATTAGATTGGCCCGAGTGGTACCCGTCAACTATGTCTGACAATCTTCAAGAATCTCAAGCAATCGCAACAAATATGCAATCAGGTGTTATTAGCAGAGAGACAGCAATTTCTTCTATCGCTGAAAAATACAATATCACTGACATACAAAAAGAGTTGACAGATATATTACATGATGGTAATTATAACTTAAGCGCACAAAGCGACAGTGGTACTGTCGCGAGTGCAGATGTGGATCATCAAGAGGATTAAATATGTCTGAAGAATTGATTGTAGATAAGCAGGTTGAAATTCAGCCCGAAAAAAATGACTTGTCTCAAATGAGTAATAAAGACATTAAGTGGCGTGCTAGATATAAAGAAGCAGTTTCTGAGCTTGAATCATTGAAAGCTTCAGAAGAAAGAAGGTCGAGAGAAGTATCTGAAAAAATCAGCGCAGTTGAGAAACAAAGAGAAGCGGCTATACAGAAAAGAATAGACGCTGAACTTAAAGCTTCTGCTGTTAATGCTGGGTTAACAGATTTAGACCTGATCAAGCTAATAAATAAAGATAAAATATCGATTGATCAGTCTGGCGATCCAGTCGGTATTGATGAGGTAGTGAATGAGTTTAAAGGTTTAAAGCCTGCTTATTTTGCAGAACCAAAGAAAACAAGCTCATCTACTAATGCTCCCCTGGTTTCAAATGTTCCACCAGTAAAAACTTCTGTTTGGGGTTTATCATCAGAAGAATTTAAAAGCAAAATGAAGCAATTCGGCGCTTAAACAATAAAATCAAAAAAATGCTCATTTCTGTAGTGGTACTACGGAATTGATCATCCTCTGAAGTGGTCTTCGGTAGGGTTATATACAAATAACTTTAACGGAGACTATTCAAATGACCTTTGGTCCTTTTCCAGCAGTAAATACAAACGCAATTCAACAAGATTTTCTAGAAAGAGCATTTCAGGAGTCTTTACAGCCTGTGCTCGCCTATCGACATACTGCTAAACAGGAAGATTTCCCTGCGCGTATTGGTGAGAGTTTAACTAAAACTCGACCAGCGTTGATGGTTCCAAACACAACCCCGCTTGACCCAACCACAAATACAAATATTGATAACGGCTTAACGCCAACTGTTTACGGTACAGAACAATATACCTTAAGCGTTCTTCAATATGCTCAAACTTCATATCCAGTTAATTTGATGGATGATGAAAGAACCATCGCAAGTTTCTATATCAGAAATGCTAAAAATTTAGGTGTTGCGCAAGGTACTGCAATTGATTCTCTTGCTCAAAGGACCCTTTTCAATGCTTACATGGGTGGTCAAACATTCGTTACAGTAACATTGGGTGCTCCATCATTAACCGTTCAGGTTGATGATATCCGAGGTTTTCAATTTAAGATGGTAAACGGCGTATTCCAGCCTGTTTCACCTGCAAATCTTTTGGATGTTGTAATTAACGGCGTTCCTTTAGTTGTTAGCGGAGCTGCTGCTGACCTGGTTAACGTTTCTTCAGCTGCAATTACGGGTGGTATTTCTGGAGTATTAACATTTACTACTCTAGTTCCTGTTGTTGATGGTACTGCTGGAAATTATATCCATGCAGAAAATTCTTCTGTGATCATTCGTCCAAACGGCCGCCTATCCACTCGCAATTTAGTGACAACCGATCTATTTACTTTAGACGTATTGCTCGAAGCAGTTACTACGCTCAGAAACAACAACGTACACACATTTGAAGATACTGGCCGTTACCATTGCATCGTTGATCCTACCACTATGGGCCAAATCTTTAGAGACCCAGCATTCCAGTTGTTATATCGCGGTCAAGGTTTAGAAAACACTCCTTACAAAACTGCATATGTAAGTCAGGCTCTTGATGTAATGTTTTTCCAAAGCACGCAAGCTTACGTTCAAGCACCCGCAGGAACATTGCCCCCCGCTGTAACCGTTCACCGCCCAATCGTTTGTGGCCAAGACTGTTTAGTTGAAAGCGTATTTACAACTGGCCTAAACGCAGTTCGTGAAAATGCAAAGCTTGGTAAATATGAAGAAGACACGGGCTTCGTGAACGATCCAGCATGGGGCGTTATGAGCGAGCGTTCTGCTTCCGGCGGTAGCTATATGTACGTGCGTCCTCCTATCGATCGCTTGGGACAAATTGTAACCCAGACAGCTTCATACATTGGTGGGTTCACAGCTCCAACTGATTCTTTGACAACTCCCGCAGTTATTGGAACAGCTACAAATTCCGACTACAAACGAGCTGTCATTATCGAGACTGCATAAAATGAGTTTACAAAAAATAGCAGTTTTTTTGAAAGACTTTATCGAGATTCACAATCTCCCGGTGCATGCAATCCAACAATTTGGGAAAAGATGGAAAGCTGGGAACATTGTTTCATGCGAAAAAACCATATTGGAGCTGTTAGAAAAGTCGGCTCCAATTAGGTTGTATGTAGAGCATGTTGAAGAGGCTGTCTCCGCTGCGTCAACAGTTGTAAAGGATGTAGAGCAGGTGGTTGAGTCTTTCAAGAAGAAAAAAAACAAAGATGAATAGATAGGATTATTTGCAATGGCGTTTACTGATCAGCAAAAAATAGACATTAGACGCCACTGCGGATTTCCAGTTTTTGGTAATGGTGTGACTGCGTCTCCGCCATCCTTTGGTTACAGGTATTACAAATGGTACATGATTCTTGAGTACCGAATGAACAATCTTTCCGCAGATGAAGAAAGTACGGTAATCAACACGTACTTATCT
>Ga0315284_10000912_pt1 | contig 40708 bp, 29 predicted proteins | sample YL17G09_16_MG_FD_203696 | JGI IMG/M metagenome (GOLD analysis project Ga0315284, IMG submission 203696) | Sediment microbial communities from Yellowstone Lake, YNP, Wyoming, USA - YL17G09_16 | ecosystem: Environmental > Aquatic > Freshwater > Lake > Sediment | place: USA: Wyoming | collected...
CGAAGGCAGCTCCAGAGCATCATGCCCTTTGCCGATGGGGCTTCGAATCTCTCTTACCCGCCGCCATACAAACCGTCGACGCCATTCTTCCTCAAGCGGTCACACACACGAAGTTCGGTCGATTCATGCCTCAACTGATTCAACAGAAGGTGCGTGGTTTGCTGCCTGCTCGCGTGTCACACGCGTTTACTCAATTCATGCAGACCGATTCGATTAGTGTCTTGAAACACGGAGTCGATTTGGGGCTCAGTACATGGAAATCGTTCCTCTCCAAAATCGGACTATCTTCGGAAGAAATTGATAAGGTAATTTGCCATCAAGTTGGCAAAGGCCACCGGGAACAAGTGATGAAAGCACTTGGCATCTCACCCGACAAAGATTTTTGTACATTCCCGTACCTCGGCAACATGGGAACGGTATCACTCCCCATGACTGCCGCGATTGCGGACGAACGTGGATTCCTCAGCCGAGGAGATCGAGTCGGATTACTCGGAATCGGCAGTGGTCTGAACTGCCTCATGCTGGCGTTGGAGTGGTAGTTTGCGGAATATACGCAGAGCCGGCACAACTTTTTGAGAGACTCGATCGCTCCTCATCAATTCAAGTTCCTTTGCTGCCGATTTCCTTTTTTTTGCTTGGCTAGTATTTTTCGTGGACCAATACTCCTCACTTCCCGACTACGATTTCACTCATCGATATGCCGACCTCGGCGAGTGGCGAATGCATTATCTGGATGAAGGGCAAGGCGAGACGGTCGTGATGCTTCACGGCAATCCCAATTGGTCGTTCTATTATCGTCATCTCATTGCGAAATTGCGCGACAGGTATCGTTGCTTGGTGCCGGATCACATTGGCTGTGGGATGTCCGATAAGCCCAACGACCGACAGTATGAATATTCGCTGTCACAGCGTGTGGCTGACCTTGAACTCTGGCTTGAACAGCTGAACGCAACCCACAACTTGACGCTTGTCGTGCACGATTGGGGGGGAATGATCGGGATGACTTACGCAACACGCTATCCTGACCGAATTCGACGGATCGTGTTGCTGAATACTGGGGCATTTCACCTTCCAGAAAAAAAAGCCGTTCCTTGGCAATTGAAGCTGGCTCGTGGCCCCCTCGGCGCCTTGCTCGTCCGAGGTTTCGGCGCGTTTAGCAATGGTGCGGTTCGCTCCTGCGTTACAAGAAAACCGATGTCGACGGACATCGCGAGGGCTTACTGTGCTCCGTACAACTCGTGGGCCAACCGAATCGCCGTCCACCGGTTCGTACAAGATATTCCAGTCAAGCAAGGTGATCGGGGATACGAGCTTGTGACGCAGGTCTCAAAAACGCTAGGTCGACTAGATCATCTTCCCGTGTTCATTGGCTGGGGCGAAAAAGATTTTGTGTTTGACGATTTTTTCCTGCAAGAATGGCTCCAAAGATTTCCGAACGCGGAACTCCATCGCTATCCTGACTGCGGTCACTACGTCTTGGAGGATGCGGGCTTGGAATTGGTGCCGCTCATTTCCACGTTTCTCGAATCACATCCACTGTGAATTCTGAGAAGAATATCGATTCTTTTTCGCGATTGACGATTCACGAAATCCATCTGGAACACTTTTCCCATTTTTCATGGAGATGTCATTTTTCGTTAAGCCAATGTCGTTAGGACTCTATTCGCAACAGCATCGTCGCGACTTTTTTCGAGGCTCGAGAACTTGCTTAATAAAAAAGACTTGCGTAAGAATGAGGAAAGTCGATGCAATTCCCTTAGCAGCCTGTTGAAAAAACGGTGTGTTTGGCGGCGAGGGGTGGTTGGTCGAGTTTGAGTTTGCCGAGCCAGTCGATTGTCGTTGGGGCTGGAGTTTCGTGTTTCGGAGGGATGCGGAGGTCTCGGATCGCATCCGGGATGCTTCCACAACGCGGTTCGGAGCGCAAAACCGACCGTCCAGAGGGCCAACAGCGCGGCCGAGAAGCTGCGCGGCTTGCCGGTTCCCACCAGCATGCGCAGGATCAGGCCGAGGTTGTGGGAGGCGGCCCGCAGTGGGTACCAGATCTTCACCTTGTCCATTCCACGCACCGTCACGCGGCGACTGCCGCCGGTCTCGCACAGGTGAGCGAACGTGCGTTCGACCACTTCGCCGCGTCGTCGAAGGCGGTCTTGTGCGAGTCGGGCTTGTCGTGCCAGCGGCGTTCACCGTGGACCTTCGGTTCCGAGAACGTCGTGGCAATGTCGTGATCGACGCAGTCGGACAGTGTCTGGAGTTTGCAGTAGCCCTTGTCAGCGACCGCCTCTTGCACGCGATCTTCGCCCGTGACATCGATCACGGTGGCGATGGCCACATCCAAAGTATCGACCACGCTGGCCGAGTCCGCGATGTTGGCCGGCGTGATCTCGCCCACGAGGATCACGCCCGTGTCGAGGTCCACCCCGTTCTCCGCCTTGCCTTTGGGAACGAAATACCGCGCCAGATGCGTGCTGCCATCCGTCATCTTCATGATGCGGGAATCGGCGTCCGTCTTCGACTGCCACTCGTCGTTCGACGCCGTCTTCTTCCGCTGCTTGTCGAAGCGGGCCCGTTCTTCGCGCGTCTTCAGTTCGAGGCCCTCGGCCGCGGCCAAACGTTGCGGGTAGGCCCGCCAGTCCTCGCCCGACTCCTTCCGCACGATCGACTTCATGGCGGCGTTGGCCTCGATCAGCGTCGAGTCCACGCCGACCGTCTTCCCCGACGGCAGGCCGTGCTCGTGGACCAGCTTCAGCACGAACCCGAAGACCTCTTCATACACCTCGAACGGCAGGCGGTCGCCGATCGTGGACAGGCTGGAGTGATCGGGCGTCCCCTCGGTCAACGCGAACCGCAAGAACGTCCACAGCGACAGACTGTCTTGACACCGCCAGGCGATCCCGCGCCGCGACGTGATGTCCGCGAAGTACCCGACGAACAGCATCCGAAAGTCGATGCCCGGCGGAATCGACGGCCGCCCGCCCTCGGCGTACGAGTCCGCGCACAGCGTTTCGAGCCACGCATCAAACCCGCCGTCCCGCAGCTGCGCATTGAGCCGCTCATAAAACACGTGCGTCGATCCCGACCGCAGTTCGCAGGTGGGGACAAACATCTCCAACCGCTGCTCGCTACCCCACCGCCCCATCGCCATCTCAACCCTCCCGGCTCGCACCGAATTCGAACGCGCCGTAGATGCGCGCAATCGCTTCAACACGGAAGGGGATCTCCGTGAGTTTTTCAACAGGCTGTTAAATATCGGACGGCTCAATTGCAGGTTTCGCTTTTGGCCCGCGTCGGGATTTTTCCTGAGCGGCGTGAGTCGGCGCAGCATCTTTGATGTCTGCGCCGGAGGGTGCATCATTGACCGGTTGGTCATCAGATCGTCTGGCATCCTTGGCCACAATCGTCGTTCGCTATGTGACTCGGGCAAGACCGAATTTCCCGCAGAGTAGCGGCGCAATTCGCGTGCCAAAAGATTATTGTTTTTGTGCCCGAGAATTGCTGGTAACGCGATGCAAGCGGAGTGCCGCACATTATTGGGACAGGCGACGTGCGGAAGAAATTATGTTCCATTCTCATTAGTGCATTTTCCCTCGAGCTTCGCCTTGGCTGCGACGATCATGGTCGACACCGTGGCTCAGATCTCCAGAATGCGTCTCCCTAGAACGGTGTGAACTCTTGGCAAAAAAATTCGTGAAGCCGTGACTGTCCTTGCCGATTGTCACAGTACAAATCTCGTTCGGACTACGGACGAATGGAGTTCCCTGAGTAACTCTCGGTGCGTGACCTCCGGTCACGCGACTCTGGCAGGCGTTGGGCCGGACACCTGCCAGAGTCGAGATTCGTTCAACAGGAGCTTACCTGCAACAAAAGTGAACTCTTGTAGGAGAAATGGACGGGATGAGCCTGACCATCCATCACCCCAATTCTTGTGCTATGAAGAAGGCTTTCGTCGTTTTTCCGTGCCGTCCCCACAACTTCGTCTTTTGGTCCGACACAAAGACGTTCCTTGACGGTCGCAGATCTTGAGTTAAAATCCGCACCGCAGGTTTTTAAAGCCGCTCACTTTCGATGATCCGTCCCGAGCGAGCGAAAAGACGACTCCGAAGAATATGGTCTGGGGATTCGTTTGCAGATCTCAAAACACAAGATTTTGGATTTCGCTGGGTGTCGCTGGGCAGTTCTTCCGTGCCTCAAAAGTTTCACGACCATTGGCGTTCCACGGGTTGGCATCGACGTTGAGTGGTGTGTGGCCTACAAACAGGCTGCGGATGGGACTCGAGGACTTGTGCTCAACCGCATTTGAGGGGTCTCACCCGTGAATGGTAATTCTTCAGCAGAGTTTAAAGAGTTGGTCCGATCGCGTACTGACATCGTTCAGTTGATCGGAGAGACACTCACTCTGCAACCCCAGCAGGGAGGAAAGATTTACAAGGGACTCTGTCCGTTTCATGAGGATCACAATCCGTCATTTCAAGTCAATCCTGAACGACAATCGTACAAATGTTGGGTTTGCAGCGAAGGCGGAGACTGCTTCTCATTCGTGATGAAACATGACAATTTGGGATTTCCCGAAGCACTAGAGTTTCTGGCTCATCGAGCGCACCTTGAACTTCCCACTCAGGTCCGACGCGGACCCGCCGAATCGTCCCATAAGCCGAAACTATTTGAGGCCTTGGCTTGGGCTGAGCAGGAGTTTCATGATTGCTTGATGTCGACCGCCGCGGGGGAAAGGGCTCGCCGATACCTTCAGGAGAGAGGATTTACACAGGCCACGATTTCGCGTTGTAAGTTTGGGTATTCGCCTGATGACCGCGAATGGTTGCTCCGTCGCGCAAGAAATCGGTTTGACGAACAACTTCTCTCCGGAGCTCGACTCATCACAGAAAGGTCCGATGGCAACGGATACAAGGATCGGTTCGTCGATCGTGTCTTGTTTCCGATTCAGGACGAACGTGGTCGCACTGTGGCATTTGGGGGACGCATTTTGCCCGATCACCCATGGAAAGAGGCCCCCAAATATTTGAATAGTGATGAAAGCCTCGTCTTTCATAAAAGCGAACTTTGCTTCGGATTGCACTGGGCTCGCGAGGCAATCAAGAAGACCCGAATCGTTCTTGTTACGGAAGGGTACACCGATTGCTTAATGTTGCAACAGGCGGGTTTGACGAACACGGTCGCGACGCTGGGGACGGCATTGACAGAATCTCATGTGACGCTTCTCAAACGCATCGCCAATACAGTGGTTCTAATTTACGACGGTGATCAGGCAGGAAAAGACGCTTCCGAGCGTGCGCTCTCCAAGTTTTTGGCTCAGGATGTGGATTTAAGAATATTGACGTTACCGGGCGACTTAGATCCGGATGAATTTTTGCAACAACATGGACGGAGTGCCATGCAACACCTAATCGATTCGGCCCCGGAGGTTGCTGAATATGAACTACGGGCATTGCTGACGCGGTACGGGACCGGGACTTTAGACGCACGATTGCGGATTCTGGACGGGATGCTGCAATTACTGATCGTGTCGTCGGGAATTGCAGGAACGGTCAAGGAAGATTTGCTGATTGGCCGCTTGCCGCAGCGGCTTGGATTGTCGGAGTCAGATGTACGAAAGCGGTTGAAGGATCTGCGAGGCCAACACCGAGATCGAGCAATTCGGTCTCTCGGACGAAAAGTTGCCGCAATCGAATCCACACGGGAAACCGCTCAAGACCTACGGAAACGGGGGATCCTTTTACTTCAGCAAAGTCAATCCAAAGACGATCTGTTGGAGTGCGAATTACTCCAAGTTCTATTGACTTCACCGTGTATGATTGACGTTGTTCGGAGAGACATTGGAACTGACGATTTTCGAAACGAGGTTTTGAAGGAGTTGCTAACCTGTTGTTTCGACTTGAACGATGAAGGCTGGCATCCCGAATTCGACAAGTTGTTGTCGCGGCTCGAGTGCTCGGACCTCAAGGGGTTGGTGGTTTGGATCGATGAACAGGCACGCAACAAGCGTGTTGCCGAACGATTGGCGATGGATGACTCTGAACAAGACTCTAATTTTTCGGGGGGGTTATTGCGACAGGTGCTGGATGGACTAAAATGGCGTCGAAAATCCGAAACGCATCGTAAGATTCAAGATCGACTGATTGCACGACCGCCGGACGTCTCGAAATTAACTCCGGAGACACTCGACGTTTTACACCGAGCTCACCAATACCATCAACAACGCAGTTCGAAAAAAAAATAGCTCAGACTTAGATTTGTTCAAGGGCACGGACGGTCGGCTTCTGAGCATGACGCTCAACAGGACACAGGGTTCAGAGACGTATCGAAACAGCCTTCGGAGGAATTAACGGTGTACCGACTAGACCAGGGTTTGAACCAACTGATCGAGACCGGAAAACAGCAGGGATTCTTGACTTTTACTCAGGTCAACAATTATCTGCCCGATGAAGCCGTCACTCCTGAAAAACTCGACAATCTGTTGATGTCGTTGGATGAACTCGGCTTACAAATTGTTGCTGACTCCCATTTGCCTGTGAGCTTGGACGACGTTCGCAAGCGACCGCTCAAGCTCAAGGTCACAAAATCAAAGGAATCAAGTGAAGACAAGACACGTCGAATCGACGACCCCGTTCGGATGTATTTGACTCAAATGGGAGAAATTCCGTTACTGACACGTGAGCAGGAGATCTCGCTGGCCAAAAAGATTGAAGTCACGCGAAAGCGGTTCCGACGCCATCTCTTGGAAAGCGACTATGCCCTCAAGTTGTCGATGGATATTCTTTTGAAGGTCCATCGCGGCGAGTTGCCATTTGACAGAACGATCAAAGTCTCCGTCACTGAAGGTCTGGAAAAAAACCAGATCCTCGGTCGCATGCCTCACAATTTAAAAACTCTCGAAAGTCTGCGCAACAAGAGTGCGCAGGATTTCGAAGTCATCCTAGATTCGGAAAGTTTGGCGACAGAAATTATTGCCTCAAAGCATGGCATTTCGCTCCGTCGGCGCAAAATGGTGACATTGCTTGAAGAACTCAGTTTGCGAACACAGCGACTGCAACCGACCATGCGTCGGATGGAGCAGATCTCACGTCGCATGACCGAATTACAACGTCAACTCGACAGTCTAAAGAATTTGAAGTCAGCGCGTGATCAACGAGCAAATTTGCAAAAAGAACTTCGCGATCTGATGATCATGACGCTGGAGTCGCCGATAAGTCTGAGCGAACGAATCGAGGCCATCCGCGAGCGATTCGCGGCGTATGAGCAAGCGATGCGTGATCTCTCCGCAGGAAATCTGCGACTGGTCGTCTCGATTGCGAAGAAGTATCGCAACCGCGGACTGAGCTTCCTCGACTTGATTCAAGAGGGAAATACGGGATTGATGCGTGCTGTGGACAAATACGAGTATCGTCGAGGATATAAGTTTTCGACCTATGCCACATGGTGGATTCGACAGGCAATTACGCGCGCCATTGCCGATCAAGCACGCACGATTCGAATTCCTGTCCACATGATTGAAACCATGTCTAAACTACGGAAGGTGAGCAAGCGGTTGCTTCAAGAAAAGGGGCGCGAGCCGACAATTGAAGAAACCGCCGAGGCGGCCGGTGTCAGTTTAGAAGAAACTCGGCGTGTGCTGAAAATTTCGCGTCACCCGATCAGTTTGGACCGCCCGGTTGGCGAAAGCGAAGACAGCTATTTCGGGGATTTTATCGAAGACGAATCGACGGAAAGTCCGGTTCACACGGCGACGCAGGAGATGCTCAAAGACAAAATTGACGTGGTGCTCAAGACCCTGACCTATCGCGAACGGGAAATTATTAAATTGCGATACGGCCTAGGAGACGGCTATACCTATACGCTTGAAGAGGTCGGTCGAATATTCAAGGTGACCCGGGAGCGTGTGAGACAAATCGAGGCCAAGGCCGTTCGCAAACTGCAACATCCCGTGCGGAGCAAACAGCTGAAAGGTTTTCTTGACCCCTCGGCCTCAGCAACGGTGACCACCAATTGAGGCCATTGTTAGAGGGGCCCCATAGAACTTGAAAAAAGAGTGAGCCGGTCGTCAAGACCGGCTCACTCTTTTTTGCTATAGTCAACAGGAGCGGAACCGCAAGACTGAAATATTTACTGTGGAGAGCATTGGATGACGGCTATCAATTCAGGACTAAAAGAAATTCACGATTTGCGAGAGAAGTTGGAACAATTGACGAGCCAGATCGAAAAGGGACCGCGCCAAGTTCAGGCGCGTCAAAAGAATGTTGACTCCAAGAAACTCGAGTTAGAATCTCTGCGAAGCAAGCTGAAACATCTGAAAGTCGGCTCCGAACAAAAGAACCTTCAGCTGAAGTCCTACGAAGGGCGTATTCACGACTTGGAGGGAAAACTGAACTCGGTCTCCTCCAATCGGGAGTACGACGCCTTGGGAAACCAAATCGCAGCCGACAAGATGGCCAACAGCGTTCTTGAAGACGAAATCATTGAAGCCCTTGAAGGCATCGATAAAATGCAGAGCGAAATCGTGGCGTTTGAGAATGAACTCATCACCGTGGAACTCGAAAGAACGGCTTTCGGCAACACGGTGACACAAAAAGAGCCGGAACTGCGTCGACAGATCGAAGAATTGCAAACGCGTGTCTCTGATGTTGAGTCGATGCTTCCGGCGGAAATCGTGCTTCCCTATCGCCGATTGGTTCAGGCTTACGGAGCAAGAGCCCTCGCACCGGTGAACGGCAAGAGCTGTGGTGAATGTTATGTCGGTCTGACCGCTCAGTCACTGGTCGAACTAAAATCCGGGCGATTTAAATTTTGTACGTGTGGTCGATTAATGTATTTCGTTGAATCCCCTGCGGCAACCTTGTGAACGAACCGACGATCCGTTCTTCGACAGACACTCGGTGCTCGTTATTCGAACTCCGCTTTGTTTTGGGATTCGATCCCCTATTTTCAGGGTATGGAGACAAATGCCACCGACGTAAGTCATTCTCCATCCGTTTTCTATAGAGGCCCTCCTTCACACGACGAGCCGCCAATGGTGGCTTCGCTCTCAACCCAGAAATTTGCGAAAGCATCTGCAACCGTCGACTATTCCTGATTCGACGACGAGCGAGGGACTGTGGCTCGTGGCACAAGGAGCCCCTCCACTGAGGGGAGAGGATTGCAGATCGACAACACAAATTTCCGCAAAACCACACGTCCGAGTGGCAGGCACATACTGATGTGTCGGCTCTGATGCATCGTTCAACGAATGCACGACAATAACGATGCCAGCGGAGCGAACCTTCTTGTGACTAATTCCGATGACAAAAACGTGCGGGAAGGCACCGCCGCAAGCTTAAGTCTCTGGGACTCGGTTAGCTTGATTGTCGGGATTGTCATTGGAAGCACGATCTTCAAGCTTTCGGGAACGATTTTCAGTGGCGTTCCCGACCCTTGGACGGGGCTTGGATTGTGGCTGCTGTGTGGGGCACTGTCATTTGTAGGGGCACTTTGTTATGCCGAACTGGCGACGACTTATCCAAGGCTCGGCGGCGAATACAACTATCTGACCCGCGCCTTTGGTCCCTGTTTTGGCTTCCTCTTTGGTTGGTCCGAACTAATTCTGATTCAAACCGGTGGCATTGGAGCACTGTCCTACATCTTCGCTGAATATGCCGTCAAATTTTTTTTGACCGGGGATGAAGCCATTGTTGGGTTCGCCTTAGGTGCCGTTGTGGGCCTAACTAGCCTAAACGTTCTGGGCGTCCGTTTGGGGAAAAGCACTCAAAACATTTTGACGATCGCTAAGACATTGGGACTCGTTCTCTTGATTGTCGCCGGTCTCTCGTCGATCTCCAGTGGCGTGACCCGTGAAATTCGGGAAGTAGAAAGTACTGTCGAGTGGTCTGTCGCTATAATTTTAGTGCTCTACGCCTACGGAGGCTGGAATGACGCAGCCTTTGTCGCAGCCAACGTTCGCGATCCAAAACGCAACATTCCAAAGTCGCTTCTCTATGGAGTCGTGATTATCACCTCCTTTTATTTGCTCGTAAACGCGTCGTTTCTCGCGACACTCGGTTTCGAGGGATTGAAGAGTTCACAGCAACCCGCTGCCGACACGATGGCAAAAGTCTTTGGGGCGACGGGTGAGCGTGCAATCAGTTTTCTCGTCATGATATCTGCTCTAGGAAGTGTGAACGGACTGATTTTTTCCGTATCGCGTTTGCACGCGATGGTGGGGACTGATCATTATGTTTTTGCATGGCTCGGCCGCTGGTGGTCGCGCACCAATGCTCCAGTCTGGTCGCTTCTTGTTCAAGGAATAATCTCGGTGCTAATGATCCTCGGCGTCGGCACACAGACGGGACGCGGTACAGTCGATCTTGTGGCGATTCATTGGCGGGGAAGTCCCATTCCGTGGGGCAAGTTTCATGGGGGATTCAACACTCTCTTCGCCGGAACGGCCCCCCTATTTTGGCTCTTTTTTCTGGCAAATGGCTTGGCCTATTTTGTGCTCCGTTTAAAAGATCCGCTGATCGAAAGGCCGTTTCGTGCTCCCTTTTTTCCATTGTGCCCCTTGCTTTTTTGCGGAATGTGTTTATTCGGGCTCTATTCAGCAACGACTTATGGGTGGGATTTATTGCCGTTCGCCGCAGGCCCTGTTCTTTTGGGGCTACCGGTTTACTTTTTGAGTCGGTCGCTCGGATCGCGCTGAATTCTCTCTTCTGGATCGACAATCGCATTTTAATTCGCGAATTTCGTCTCATTTTTCGGGAGCCTCTCGGTAATCGGGCCACAATCGGGCACTCGGGACCATGGCGATGGCACTCACACCTCCTATTTCAAATCAAGCGGACCCTTTCATGGTAGGCGGCGCGACTATCGTTGGTAGACGGTCCTTGGACCGTCTTACGGAGGCAGTTCGTGACGCCATTCAACAAGCAAATGGAACACCGGCCGTTACGTCACGCCTCCTCCGTTTTTTGGCTTCCGATGCCAAGGCAGTCTCAGCCGTGCAAAGGCTTCCGGTGTTGGGTACACTGCCAACCCGCGTTGCGAGGTTGATGGCCTGTAGGTTGGCCGGTCGTGAACGTTTAATAAATTCGCGAGATTGACTGCGGGGCAGAGTTGATGTCGGGAAAAGAGACCTCGCCGGTCGATCTGATCGGAATCTCGATTCGCGTATTGATCGTGGACGACGATGAAGCGCATGCTCAGGCCGTTGCCGAAAGTTTGCGTCGTGTCGGTTACGACTGCACTGTTGCGGGATCAGGTGTGCGTGCCGCTTCGCTGATCGAAAGCCAGACCTTTGATGTCGTCGTTACCGACCTGATGATGGATGAGGTCGACGGCCTAGACATTCTGCGAAAATCGAAGGAAGAACTCCCGGATGCGGAAGTCATTCTTTTGACGGGACATGCCTCCATCAAAACAGCGGTTTCCGCCGGCCAGCACGGTGTTCACACGTATCTCACCAAGCCACTGGACATCACGGAACTTCGACATGCGGTGGAGAAAGCATCGACACGAGTCCGATTATTGCGAAAAAATGCCGAGCTCAGCCAGCGGCTCGACGAAAAATTCGGATATGAGGGAGTGATTGGCAACAGTCTTGCAATGCACCGCGTTATGGAAAAACTGCGTAGCGTTGCCTCCACCGATAGTACCGTATTGATCCTCGGTGAGAGTGGAACGGGAAAAGAACTAGCCGCCAGAGCACTGCACCAAAATTCCGATCGAAAAAACAAACCTTTCGTTCCACTGAATATCTCGGCTCTTCCAGAAAGTATTCTCGAAAGCGAACTGTTTGGCCACGAAGCGGGAGCATTCACCGGAGCTGCTGCGAAACGAATCGGAAAGTTTGAGTACGCCAACGGTGGTACGCTGTTTCTGGACGAAGTCGGGGAAATGCCGATGCAAACCCAGATCAAACTTCTGCGCGTCTTGGAGGATCGCAGGGTGACTCGGTTGGGAACGAATGACGAAATTGAGGTCAATGTTCGCCTCGTCGCAGCGACAAATGCTGACCTTGCGGAGATGGTCAAAAAGGGAAGTTTCCGAAAGGATTTGTTCTATCGACTATCCGTTGTATCAATTGAACTGCCTCCGCTTTCTGAACGACGAAGTGACATCCCCCTGCTGATCGATCATTTTCTGAAACAACTTGCCACGCGTTATCGAAAACCGCTTCCCATCGTTTCAAAGCAGGCACAACAAGCGTTGATTGCACATACCTGGCCTGGCAATGTTCGAGAGTTACGGAACGCGGTTGAGGGTATGTTGGTACTCGACCGTGATGGTCGACTAGATGTTGATGATTTGCCGGACGATGTGGTTCCACTCGGACAAGAGGGGGAGATTTTATCGGAAATCAGTGGCCCCCGAGGTGCCGACTTACTCATTGGACGTCCGTTCACTGAAATCGAAAAGTATTACATTGAACGTGCGTTGGAACTGACTGCCGGAAAACGAGAAGAAGCGGCAAATCTGCTCGCGATAGGCGAACGGACCTTGTATCGCAAGATCAAAGAATACAATATCAGGGGTTGATTAATAGTTTGCGTTCGAGGGAGCCTGATGTCACATGGCACGATCATTACGGAGCGCGTTTTCGTGGAGTCGGAATCATTTGCTAAGGGAGCACTGACTTTCACGTCAGAAGAGACGAGTCGGTTCCATCGGGATGGATACGTGATTGCTCGCACGCTTATTGGCGACGTCGATCTCAACAGGATGCGTCAAATCACAGAACGTGGGTTACAAGGCGAGATTGCTCCCGTTGAGTACGAAGCGGATCTGCGCTATGCCGGATCCCCTGAATCATTGCAATCACTTGGCGGCCACACTGTTCGAAGGCTCAAGCAAGCACATAGTCGTGATTTTCTGTTCACCGAATGGATGATCCGTGCAGAAATCCTTGGTCGTCTTCAACAATTACTCGGCCCCCGAGTTGTTTGTCCGCTGGCCCATCACAACTGCATCATGACCAAACAGCCTCAGTTCAGCAGTGAGACCGGCTGGCATCAAGACATTCGCTATTGGTCGTTCCTACGTCCCGAATTGGTCAACACGTGGATCGCCCTCGGAAGCGAGCGTCCAGAAAATGGCTGCCTGCAAGTCATTCCAGGTTCACACGTGATGTCACTCCCCCGCCGTCTTTTTGACGAAAAATTATTTTTCCGAGAAGACTTGCCCGAAAACAGAACGTTAATTGAAACCAAACATTACGTGGAATTAATGCCGGGGGACGTGTTGTTTTTTCACGCGAAAACGCTCCATGCCGCTTCGCGAAACTCACTCTGTGAGGCGAAATACTCGGTCGTTTTCACGTTTCGTGCGGCGGACAATCCCCCTCTGCCAAATACCAGATCCGCCTCGCTTCCGGAATTACTGCTGACTCCCGGAACATAAGACTTTCTACCAATTCTGAGAAACAGCGATAAAATGCGGTTCTGCGCAATGTGATCGATCAAAAACAACGCTCATCGAAAAACCTCTCCGTCAAAAAAATCACGAACTACGAATATCCATCTTTCTGTAACGTCTCATGACATACCCCGACTTCCTAATATCCGTTGATGTATGCAGTGATGCCACTCGTTCGCTCGTCGGCAGATCCAAACTCACTTCGGTTGAATGGTATCGAGGTCACTTTCGATGAATGCGCAAACCTTGTCGGAACTATTCTTACGATGGCAGGCAAATCAAATCGATTGGGCTACTGTTGAGGATCAATTGCGAATCGCATTTGCCGGCGTCGCTCCAACTCCTGAGGCTCTGGTCGATCTCGATCGTGCCCGTCGTTGCGGCTATCCGGAAGTCGTTTTTGGGGCAGGCAAATCACCAGAGGCGGTACTCCGAATTTTTCAAGCGCAGCGGACGGCTGGGCAAAATGCATTTGCGACGCGGGTCACAGACGAACAAGCAAATGTGGTCTGCGCAAAATTTCCCGAAACACGTCACAATTCACTCGGACAAACCCTGACTTTACTTCATTTCGCACCAGAGATTCGTGGTCGGGTGGTCGTGGTCACGGCGGGCACGAGTGACCGATCGGTCGCTGAAGAGGCGGTTGAGACAGCGCGTTGGATGGGCTGCGAAGTCGATTTGGTTGTTGATGTTGGAGTTGCGGGACCACAACGGCTGCTTGATCACCGGGATCGTTTTGCAGCGGCCGACTCTCTGGTTGTCCTGGCTGGAATGGAAGGAGCGTTGCCATCGGTGATCGCGGGCTGGGTCGCCGTTCCGGTGATCGCAGTTCCAACGAGCATTGGATATGGTGCGCACCTTGGAGGCTTCGCCGCATTGCTTGGAATGCTGAATAGTTGCGCCGCCAATGTCGCCGTCGTGAATATCGACGCGGGATTCAAAGGCGGATATCTTGCCGGTGTGATCGCACGTCGTCGTCACGGAACAGATTCGTGAGACTTGAACGCTGAACGAGAGGTAAGTCATGTCAGGAACATTGTCGGTCTCTATCGTCACGTCCTTACCACCCGTACCCGTTCGGACCGACGATGCCCACAAAGGAGAGTGTGGTCGTGTTTTGATTGTTGCGGGGAGTCGTGGCATGTCTGGAGCGGCATGTCTGGCCGCCAAGGCTGCACTTCGCGGCGGAGCAGGACTCGTGACAGCCGCCGTCCCCATGGGAATCGTTCCGATCGTGGCAATCTACGAACCTTCGTACCTGACGCTACCACTGCCCGAAGATCGCCATGGTCGAATGTCCGCCGGAGCATTAATTCCTTTAAATAAAGTCTTGCAATCTCAGACCGCATTTGCGATCGGACCAGGCCTGGGACAATCGGCTGGAATACTCGATCTGATTACTGAACTTTATACGTCAAGCCCGGTACCACTCGTCGTCGACGCCGATGGGTTGAATACACTTGCCAAGCGACCCTACCTTTTAACTCGGTCTGCGGGTGATGCGCCTCGAATTTTAACTCCACATCTCGGCGAGTTTGCGCGGCTTACGGGGCTGGATGTTGCGGCAATTGCAAAGGATCGTCAGCATTATTCTGTTGAATTCGCCCGAAAACACGGTGTCATCCTTTTACTCAAAGGGAAGGGAACGATCATCACGGATGGGAGACGAGTGGCCATCAATGCGACGGGGAATCGTGGCCTAGCCACTGGAGGGACAGGCGATGTTCTCACAGGTTTGATTGCTTCACTTTTAGGTCAAGGAATCTCACCATTTGATGCGGCACAACTGGGTGCTCACATTCACGGTGTTGCGGGGGACTTGGCGGCAAAAGAATTTTCAGAATTCGGACTGATTGCCTCAGACCTATTGCACTACATCGGTCGGGCGTGGTGCGAATTCCAAACCTGATCGACAAAACCTAGTCGTTGACTAGGTTTTGAATTTTTTGGCCATTCTTCAATTGTGAAATTCCGATTGGAGCTTCGTTTCTAAGATCCATGAGCCAACGCTTTTTCGATCGCCGACTCAATGCTACCGCGAGAAGATGAGTCCCACGTGACGAGGTTTTCCCGATTGATGACCCACAGTCGTGGAATCGATTCTGTATGAAGTTCCTGAAGTGTTTCTAAAGCTCCATAGCCGTTGGGCCATCCGATTCCGGTGACGGCAAGGAAATCCCGACTTTCCGCCAGATGTGCCGTACCCTCCATCGTGAGGCCTATAAACACAACACCGCGCGAGCGATACTTTTTCTCAAGGGCAACCACTTCGGGTGCGCGAGCACGACAGGGACCGCACCAGTAGGCCCATGCGTCGATAACCATAACCCGATCTCGCAACTCGGAGGCCGATGGCCCTGGACCATTCAACCAGCCTTCCACTCTGATGACTGGTGCCGGATACCCCTGCCGCTGCGATGTCGAACGATTTGGCTTGATGGACTCTTGAAGCAACATTAAAAGTCCACAAGCAAGAATTGACGCGATCACAATTCCCCTCAGGAATGTCAGGCCACGTGGACGCGGTATTTTTGAACTCGGATCAAGATCAGTCGTTGTCATGGGATGTTCCAAGGGGTGAAAGACATTCACTATCAACCGATAGCCTGACCCCGAATCATTAGGATAACTGATGAAGCGGGCAACCATCTCTCAGAAATCTTACCGCAGTTCTGTCGATAAACCAAATTTCGCCGTGATTACTTTTCTGAAGTCGTCGCGGGTCCGGCAGAGAGGCGGTCCGAAAATCGAAGAACCGACAAAATATCCCAAAATATGAACGTGCGTCCTACTGTCGCAGGTTTGGGCCACCGTGTGTTCGCTCCAATGACCGTAAGGCGGTGCAAAGTGGCGGCCGTCGGATACTGAAAACGAGCCCCTTTCTTGTCGGACTGTCCTTGGACTAAGTCGATATCAGTGCTTCAATCGTCAGAAATTTGGTATTTGACAGAGCACTGCGAGAAATCGGCCCTCGAGATCCCGCGTCTTACCGATCCGGCCAGAATGCGAAGGCGAGTGGCGGTATCGCACAGGATCGCACAATTACCCCCACTGCTCCGAGGGCAGAAACAACTACGAATCCCGAGACGAGAAACAACTTATCGAGCTACTGCCGACGAACACACCTGCTTAATCGTGATGCGAAGAAACATTTCTGAGCGGCGTGAAGACAATCGTCCGACGACATTCGTTATCAACCACCACGGCCCGACTAGCGTTGAAAACGATCGCTTCAGACAGATCGAGTGAGAATCGTGCGCATTCGGGAATCGATACCCCCCAACCAAAAAAATGAGACCGCAAGCACCAAGCACCAAGCACCAAGCCATTCACCGAACGGTTATGCTGAAAAACAGGCGTTGTTGCAGACCACGGTCGCGGTCCTCATTTCCTGTTTAAAACAAACAGACTGACCGACGTCGCATGTCCGAACAATTGATCCATCAAACGCATTTGGCAGACAGCGTCAGAGGGAACCTTTGGAAGACGGAATGCCAATTTGACGAGGATCGATCGTGGTCGCCTTCCGCAGGGCGCGTGCGGTCGCCTTAAACAAGGCCTCCGAAATATGGTGGCTGTTCGTTCCGTGGTGCAGCACAAGATGCAAATTCATCTGCGCATTCGCAGCCACCGCTTGCCAAAACTCTTCAACGAGTTCTGAGTCAAATCGTCCTATTTTTTCTGTGGGGAAAACAACCTTGTAGACGAATTTGACACGGCCGCTCAGATCAACTGCCGACGTCACCAGTGATTCTTCCATCGGTAGTGTGACATGCCCATAACGATTTAAGCCGCGTTTTTCCCCGACTGCGGCCAAGAGTCCCTGTCCAAGGCAGATACCGACATCTTCGACCGTGTGGTGATCGTCAATATGCAGGTCACCCTGAGCGGAAACCTCCAGATCGAAGAAGCCATGCTTGGCAAACAAGGTTAACATGTGATCAAGAAATCCCACTCCTGTCGAAATATTAGATACACCGGTTCCATCCAGATTCAGCGAGAGTAGCACTTGAGTTTCGGCCGTCTTTCGGTCGACCTTGGCTGTTCGAGGCATTTCGTCGTCATCCCAATAGTTTAGGGTCAAAAAAATTAAGAGGAAAATCTGAGATACTCGCTGCCAACCGTGTGCCGGTAATCTGTTAGCAGGATCGTGACCAGCATTTTGATGGTCTCTCCACGGAGCTAGGCGAACAAAATTTACTCGAGATCTCTCCTGAACGTAGTCGCATTCGCAAATTGAAAGGAAGACAAATTTCTTCGAACTCACGGAAACGATAGGAACTCAATCCAATTCAAAACAGGCTGCTTCGTGCGCGTTTCTGACAAGGAGTTTTCCCGCGACAATGACGGGGTGGTTCCAAGTAATGCCACTGCTGTCTAACGCACCAAAACGGGCTATTTCCGTCGATCTTTTAGGAGTTGCTGGAATAAGAACAACATGACCATCTTCACTCAAGATCAATAATAATTCGTCGATCAACAACAACTGACCGTACCCATATCGCCCCGATTTCCACGACACGTTACCCGTTTCGACATCAACACAAGTCAACGTTCCATCATCAAGTCCATAAACGTACCCCTGATGAAAGACAAAATCATTAAACTTGGGGCGAAATCGATTTGAACTCCATCTCCGTTTCACAGTCCACGTGTTCCCCTCCTGTTGAAAATCGAGTCGCACAGATCCTACGCCATAACCACAGCCGAACAGTAGTGAATCCTCCGACAATCGCATCGCTTGCGTGCCATTGACCTTCGGGCCGTTTTCCCAAGGAAAAAACCAGAGTTCGTGGCCGTCGGTTAGCGAATACCCCGCCAGACCGGTTCCCAATGGCACGAGTATTTGGCGTTCACCGGTCAATTTCTCCACGCTCGCGCTACCATAACTGGCAGGACGATCCCCTCCCCTCCAAATTCGTTTTCCAGTTCTTTTGTCATAAGCGGCTACAGAATTACCATTCGGTCCACCGGGAATCACAATCACTAAATCGTCTTCGACAACTGGTGAACCCGCAAGGCCCCAAACTAAATTCGACGCCGATTTGCCATCCAAACCGGCATCCAAAAGAATGTTGGCGGACCAAATTCGCTTTCCAAATCGTGCGTCCAAACAGTTGAGCAGGCCGGTTGCTCCAAGCGTGTAGACATTCCCACCATCAAACTGCGGTGTCGCACGAGGCCCCGTTCCCCCCTGCGATTCCGATGCCACAAAGATTGCGTCATCGATATGAATCCAGAGTTGTTGACCTGTCGAGAGACTGTACGCGACCACAGCTTCGCTGTTACCGCGTTGTTCCTGAGTAAAGGCCAAGCCGCCGACAACCGCGAATGATGACCAAGCCCTCCCCACGGGGTGTCGCCACAATTCGCGTGGCGGTTTCTCTGACCAATCCTTTCGAATACGAAAACCGCTCACGATGCCATTTCGTGCAGAACCTCGATACCCCGGCCAATCCGCTTCAGAAGCGACGAGTGGATCCAGATTACTTACAATTAAACGGGGATCATCGCCGGGCGTCTTCAAATCGAGTTGTCTGAGATATTTCTCTGCATTCTTCTCGGCTGTGGCTGTTGAACGGAGCGTGATTCGGGTTGGAGTCATATCACCGTCGAATCTTTCCAACCGGAAAAAACAAAAGAAGCCGACACTCCCTGCAACTCCCATGACGACACTGCCGTATCGGATCCGCGCGGACCATCGCGAAAAAAATATCCACCAAACCAACAGACTGAATATTGCAGCGGGCCAGACAAACAGGATCGAAATTTTGAAATGAGTCGGATCATCCCACCAAATCCACCACAGAACGGCCTGCGCAACACAGGCGATGGCAAGAAGAACCGCCCCGATTTTCCATCGACCACTGGGTTGACATACCCCAGCCTTAACCGGATGCCCGTCACGAATTTCATCCGAGGCGTCTAACAGTGGTGGCATGATTCGTGATTCCAACGTTCTGGTGAGGTGAATCGTGACGTGTCGAGCAGCAACCGATCGAAAACAAGAGTTGATCAGTGCAGAATTGCCAACGTCAATCGACCGCGGCACACGAATCGTCTACGTCTTGAAATGTATTCGAGGGGGCTTGGAAACGGTAGCGTTAACCTCGGGTACCAATCGCACCACCTCAAGGTAAGAATTTCGATCGCTCTTCCATGGTCGGTCTACGGCATGCTTCGTGATGGCCAAAAATCCGATAACGGTTTCGAGCAACAAGGCGATATCCGAGATCTCGGAACGGTCTTGGAATTAGCCATAACAGGGCGGCAATGGCCTTCCAGCCGTTGCCTAAACACCACAGAATTTTCACAACTGCTGAAGAATGCCGAAAGACTTTTCCATCGGCCAGAAGCACGAGGGAACGGAGATCACGGAGATCCTCGGGCATTAACAGGTGCTGGGCGGTTTCGCCTTGAAGTGGGGCAAATTGAAAGACACCCTTGAGATCCCGCGTTGAAACAAAGTCAACGGACTTGTTGCACAGCCCGCAATGTCCGTCGAAGAACAGAATATAGCGTGCGCCTTCGAGGGTACGGCTTAACTTCGCTCGCTCAGCGATTGTAACTGCAGCGAAGGTCGCAGTGGCGGTGCTCATTACGGGGTACCTCATCGAAATTCTAGTGACGAATTCTAATCGATCCCCAAACAAACGGCCAACGTCATTTGGAATTCGAGGTCACCGTCAAGCGATCCCTCGCGATTCCACCCCATACGCCGCCCACCGGCAACTTTTGCGAGTTCCTCTTGATCCGTTCATGAGATCTGCCATACAACCCGCCAGTTTTGAATACTTGACAATCGATTTTTGGACTCGCTGGCAGTGCCGTCCACACAAAACAGTACGCACAACTTTCGGCACTCATAAAGGATGGAGAGTTTATGGCTTCCTTTAATCAATTCTTGCGGTCTGTCGCTACCACAGGCACGTTGACGTTGATTCTTGCTGGATGCGGAGGGACAGACGGTTCTCGTCCGATCTCGGATGTGGACGGTTCGGCCGGATCTTCTCGAAACACCGATGCGTTATCGTCTCTGCCGACGGTGGCCATCCCCACGCCCAAGTTAAATCAAAAAAACAACGCAACGGCCACAAGTACCGCTACCGAAGTCGCGAAGGCTTCGCCGTCGCTGTTTTCGAAATCCGGGAAAACCACGGCGACAACGACTAAGAAGGGCGACGAAAAAAAGACGGCAGAGACTGCCAATTCGGCGATTGCAACGGAGCCTGAAAAAGGTTCCCCGGAGTGGCTGCTGCTCGAAATTCAGCGTATTCGTGTCTTGCCTCTTCCCGTTGTTGAAGAAGACCTCGATGACGATTCCGAGGAGAATGATGATGGGGAGAACGATGAGGAAGCAAACACTGTACGCACCCAAGAACAAGATGAAAGATTGAGGAAGCAACTTGATCAGCAACGTGCTGTCCGTCGCGAACGCAATACTCAAATCATCAAACTCGCTGAGGAATGTATCGCCAAAACCAACAAGGCGCCGAATTTGGAACAGCAATTCGACACCGCAGCCCATCAGTTGCTTGATGCTCGATTTCAGCTTGCCTTGCAGGGCGATGTTCCCAGCATCGACGCTCTGTTTGATGCGGCGAAAACATTTTACGAAAGAAATCCTCTGTCGGAATCCGCACTGGAAGCGCAACTCACTCTTGTTAATCTGACACACGCCAGCGCGTTGCGGTACGGAAAATCGGAACCCAAATGGATTCAGGAGTTCGCCAAACACTCTCAGATTTTGGCAAATCACTTTCCGGAAGAGCAGGGAAGGGTCGTCCCTTTGCTTGCTGCCGCTGGCAGAACCTGTGATATGAACGGGCTCCCTCAAGACGCAATACGCTGCTACTCACTGCTCATGACCCTTTCCAAGGACAGTCCCCAAGCAAGGCAAGCACAGGGCGTGGTGCGTCGCCTACAACTCATCGGCAAGCCGATGGAACTCGCTGGACCAACAATGGACGGCAACGACCTCAACATCGAGTCCTACCGCGGAAAAATGGTTGTGGTCGTCTTTTGGGCGTCACACGTCAAGCCGTTTGTTGATCAACTGCCCAAGCTGATTGCGACCACCAAAAAGTACGAAAAATATGCCGCCGTCATTGGGGTCAATCTAGATACGGAAGAGCCGGCCGTAGAAACCTTCTTGGAAAAAACCAGCTTGACATGGCCGCAGATTTTTTCGCCCCAACGCGAGCAGCGTGGATGGAATTCGCCATTGGCAATTCATTACGGTATCGACAACCTTCCGACGATTTGGATCGTCGACCCTAAGGGTATCGTCGTTGAAACCTCTACCGACGTCGACACATTAGCAGCCAAATTGCACGAGACTTATTTGCCATACCTGAAATCGACGGCCGTCAAACCTGCGGGCGCAACACGATAGTTTTCAACATCCGTTGACTTGCTCAGGAATTCGAATAATCGTTTTTTAATTTCACAAAACACCTGACCGCCAATCCAAAACAACATCTCACTCGGAAACGTGACACACAGCCTCCACGACTTTCGCCCTTTGGTGTTCGCCAACGTCAACCGGTCGCGTAACCGTTGAACTCGGTCAGGCGCTTCGCGCCTGAGTCGGTGGATATCATTCGGCACTCAACATCGCTTGGTGAAATTGGTATACGAAGAGTTCCATGTGCTACCGATATTGGGAATCGCTACGGCAGTTCCGAATTCCCGTGCCAAGTTTTTTGACACACGGCGGTGCGGTCGGTCGTATTTTCAAAAGTACTCCGCATCGCGAAGGAGAAACTTCTGTTGACGGCAGAACCCGGCGAACATTTCAGTCGATCGGCTCTCACTGAACGTCAACGCGATGTGTTCGAATTTCTTCGCGAAATGATTGTTTCACACGGCTATGGTCCGACCGTCCGTGAGATTGGCCAACATTTCAAAATCAATTCGCCAAACGGTGTGATGAGTCACTTGAAAGCGTTAGAAAAAAAAGGGCTGATTTCGCGCAAGCCGGGAATGTCACGTGCCATTCAACTGACCGATCCACCCCAGCCGCAAGCGGCCTTGATCCACATCGGTGATATCACGATGGGACAAGCGTTGAAGCTCGATACGAACGCGACCACACGTCTTGAATTTTCCAGCCTGTTCGCCTCAAAGTCCCATTGTTGCGTGCGAGTTGTCGGCCATGGCCTGCTCGATGATCATATTATTGAAGGCGATTATCTGTCCGTCCGACGACAGTCTGACTGCCGTGACGGCGAATTGATTTTAGGGATCGCCGATGACGCCGGAGTGACCGTCAAGCGATACTACCGCGAAACACGCCGAATACGTCTAGAATCTCTCAACCGAAGATCGCCATCATTATTTGCGACCAAGGTGAAGATTATTGGTCTTGTTGTTGGAGTGATTCGGCAATTCTAACGAACTTGGCGTGCCCTCAATTTTACGTACGCAGAGTCGCTCCAACTTGATTCAGGCAGGCGGCGACCACCGACTGCTGAGCCCGCTCGATTTCCTCACCCGTTAGCGTTCGATGGGACGAGCGATATACGAGGGTGACAAGATAACTCTTTTTGCCGTCGGGGATCTGTTTTCCCTTGTATTGTCCTCCGAAACGAACCGATTCGAGTAGAGGACCGGCAGCTCCACGAACGGTCTGTTCCAAAAACTCCCAAGTCACGTGATCATCGAGCACCAAATTCAGGTCGCGTGTTGATCCTTGAAATTGAGGAATTGGCCGGAATAAAGGAATCAAATCAGCGTTCGATTCCAACACAGAAATATCCAATTCCGCAATAGAAACCACGTCTCGCAAATCAAGTTGGTCTGATACGGACCGATCTATTTCGCCCATCCAACCCCACGAATTTCCGTTAAGAAACAGTTCTGCCCCTCGTCCTTTGACAAACTGCGGCAAGGGAGATGGATGTGCGGTAACTTTTGACAACGGATGGATTCTCGCCGCGATCAACTCGACCACACCCTTCATTTCAGCGAATGGAAGACCACCCACAAAACTCACCATGGTTGGTTCCGCTTGAGACTGCGGCACAGGTTTGTCAGCAGAAAGATAGACGGCAGCTATTTCAAACAATTTGGCACCAAAAGACCCGCGCCGTTCGTTCTCCCGGCGGGCGACCATCAGGCTCGGAATCAGACTCTGCCTCAACATATTGGTCTGACGAAAATCCGGATGTTCAATGGAAAGTGGCGTCAGCCCATCACGGGGATTGAAAATCTTGAACTCTCGTTCGCTGACTAAAGACAGTGTGATCGCTTCATAAAATCCGGATGCCGTTAGTACTTCACAGATGCGGTCTGTCACCCGATCCCGGAGTGAATAAGTGCTGGGACACAAAGGTACGGCAACGTCGTCACGGATTTTGTCATATCCATGAATTCGAGCCACCTCTTCAATCAAATCGATTTCGCGAGATAGGTCACGTCGATGGGATGGCGGAACGAATAAAGCCACCTCCGAGGGTTGGATTTTCTTTTGACTCGGATTTCCCGGACGAAAATTTGTTCCGTCATTAGCCCGCTGGAGCCCTAACGCTTCGAGAATTCGGATTGCTTCTTCAGGGGGAATATCAATTCCTAGAATTCGCCGAATTTGGTCAAACCGGAGAGGGATCGCAGGGCGATCTGAGGGGGGCGATGTTCCGGCAAACGCCGAGCCATTCAATAATTCGCCGCCAGCCACTTCGAGAATCAGTGCACAGCAGCGCAAACTCGCCCAATCCGGGCCGCGGGGGTCGAGTGCGCGTTCAAACCGATATGATGAATCGCTGTGAAGCCTTAATCGACGCGACGTCTCGCGAATAGAAAGCGGCGAAAACATTGCGGACTCAATCAAGATATTCTGGGTCGCCGCAGTGATCTCCGTCTCCGCACCACCCATAATACCGCCGAGCGCCACGAGACGATTGCTGTCCGCGATAACGCACATCTCCGCTGTTAACACATGTTTCTTATGGTCGATCGTCTGCAACTGTTCACCCGTTTGCGCCCTGCGAACGACAATCGTCTGGCTTTGAAATTTATCGAAGTCAAAAGCATGTAATGGCTGACCGCACTCCATGAGAACATAATTCGTGATGTCAACAATATTGTTAATCGATGCAATTCCAACGGTCGCAAGTCGCTTCCGTAGCCAATCCGGACTAGGCCCAACCTTCGCGCCTCGAATCATCCTCACCTGATATTGAGAACACAGATCGGGGCATTCAATGGACACGGCAGTCATCGACATCATTGGCGTCAAGCAACTCGTTGGAGACGCGGCGGGGAGCCTGAGTGTCTCCCCCAACAGGACCGCCGACTCTCGGGCCACACCGAGATGACCAAGACAGTCCGGCCGATTGCTCGTGACCTCCAAGTCAATACAGAAGTCGTCGTCGACGGCGTGAAACTCTTCCAAATTCAATCCAGACATCGTGAGCCGTTCGGTCAACTCCTCGACGGTTACATCGAGAGTCACGTATTGATTGAGCCATTCCCAACTGACAAGCATGTCGCACCGCCACTCAAAAAGATTCACTCACAACAATTGCAGAGTTTTATTTTAGACGGACGTGTTCGACTCCGAAAGAGTCTCGCCGTTCCCCTTGCAATAGCAATAAAATAAACTCTCTTCGGGCAACAAATATAGGCTTGGTTTTGTTTGTGGGATTTTGTGAATAGACGCAACTGACGTCATTGACGTTCTGGCCACGTCTCATGGGGTGTTAGTCACCAAACGCAGGTTCACAAATGTCAACCTTCTGAGCCGCGAGATCCGGCATGAGTACGAATGAACTTGAATCAGGAACCCTCGTGCAACGCGGACGCCAGATCTGCCGCAAGCAACTCCGCTGGTTCGGCAGTCTCGATCAAATCGGAACGGACACCAAATGGTTCCTTCGGCAAGCCATCGTCACTTTCGCAAGTCGGAATCTTGACAGCGATGTCTGTGGCTATTGGCGGAACAATTCCCCGAACGCTGCCGCACGGTCCTGTGCGTGACAACCCCTTCGAGACCACTTTCGCTTGAGTCTCTCGGGCGACCAAAGATCTCTGATTGTTGAGTCTGTCTCGACCGATCCTTTCACATTCACGGGGCTGAGTGGAATATGTCCAAGCGTATTCGGTCGGGCACTCATCTTCCCGGAATTATTTGACGAAAATCACGTTGACGGCCTGGTGACATGAGGTCGTGTCGGGATTCCGCCCACATGACTCGTGTGAGTCCTTGGATCATCCTCTCGCGGTATCCGAATCTTGTCCAACACCGATTATTAGGCCGCCGCCGATGCCGTATTCGGCTACCGCTCCACGAGATCACAGAGCATCGCAATTCATAAAAATTTCGCAGTCGCAAGCATTTGACCTGTTTTTTTTCCAAGTGCAGCGACACCAAGCACCGCGAGGGTCACCGGGTCGCTGACCGAATAACGTCCCACTTCAGGTCTTCGATCCGGCTCTCGGTCATCGCGGCCCCCACCGACTTTTTTGTCGCCGATCTTGTCTCGGAATCCACTTCACTAATCGCGCGGCCTGCTTGCTGATACGATTACAGTTGATCCGCCTCACCCGCCGACGTCTTTGAAGACCCTAAGAACCGTCCACCATCAATTCGAAAGACTTCGCCGGTGACGAAGTCTGTTCCTTCCAGAAGGAACAGTGTCGCGCGAATGACGTCATCAGCGCAGCCGATTCGATTCAAGGCCGACGATTCGCAAATTTTCTGCAGGACTCTTTTTGGAAGATTGGGCGGAGGCTCGACCGTTCCCGGAGCGACAGCATTCACCGTAATGGTCGGCGCAAGCTCTACCGCCAGTGCTTTCGTAAGCGTCACCAGTCCTCCCTTCGCGATCAGATAGGGAAGATAGTCCCGATAGGGTCGGTCGACCGCCCAGTCGGTGAAGTGAATGATCTTCCCCCGCAAACCACCGACGATTGGCTGCCGGAGCATGGCCCGAGCCGCTGCTACGGCCACCCAATAAGGCGCTGTAAGATTCGCCGCAAGCATCGCCTCGTAGTCCGATGGCTGGAGCGAAGAAAAAGGGGTGGGATGATAAATACTCGTTAGATTGATCAAAATATCGATCGAGCCAAACGTCTCCACCGTCCAGTCGACGAGTCGCTCCGCTTCAAGGGAGGAACACAGATCGGCTTGGAAAGCATCCGCCTGAACACCCATTTGTTGACAGTCGGCGACCAAAGTCCGCATTTCTTCTCGGCTTGTGCGGTAACTGACGGCGATGTTCATCCCCCGTTCGGCGAGTTGACGAGCCAACCCGGCACCGATTCGGCGGCCACCGGTGATGAGGACTGTCTTGCCAGAGAGAATCATGCAACTTCCGTTTCGAGGTCATTGGCAGTGGCGGCAACTGCCGATGTCAGCAGCAATTGATGGTAATTTGTACAACCGTTCTCGAAATCTAGCCGGCTCGACTTGTTGAGCGATCACATCAAATCTATCGTCCAACAACCGTTCCTTTTATTCAACTGTCCCCAACATCGAGGTCGTGCCTGTTCCACTTTCAGATGGGGGAAAACGTGACTGTCGACAGGTCCCGCTATTGATCTGATGTCCATCGTGCGGCCTCTCCGAGACGCGTTTCATGGAACTTCTGTAAGAATCGACGCATTCCAAAAAATGAATCGCGAGAAGAAACTTTCACGGATATCCACTCCGACAATCACACACAGGAAGACAATTTTTGTTCCTGCCAGAGGTTCCATTCCTGATGTTCACGAAAGACTTTAAACTCACTTACTTGGCGAGCAGGCAAGCAATGAAAAAAAAAATGGACTTCATCCAGTCCGTCGCGATGCTAGCCCTTTTGTCATCGCAGGCGTTCGCTCAGGAAATTCGGGTCTATACGACAGTCCGAAACTCGGCAATGATTTTGCCGAATGAGTCGCCGGAGAAGGCTCCGGTCGTGGCACGAAGTCTGACATTGTTCCACGCCGGTAAAATTTATGACTATGTTGACTCAGCCAGAGAGGTCACCGTTTATGAGCCGCTTCTCCGCCGTTTCACATTGCTCAGCGAATACCGATCGACGAAAACCGAATTAGCACAGGATGAATTGCGTCAGTATCTGAGTCTTGCGGAACAGGAGGCCTGGAAACAGCTGAAAGAGGTCGACAAGCAAACCAGTCCTTCTCAGATTCAAGCGATGTCTCGTTTGAAGTTTCAACTTCAACCGGAATTCGAACCTGTGTTTGATGAGCAAAAGTCTCAGTTGGTGCTCGTAGGACGGGATTTTCAATATCGCGTCGATAGTATGAAACCGCCGAGTCAGAATGTGTGTCAGATCTATCTGCGTTTCGCCGATGCCATGGCGGAACTTAATTCGGCGCTGCACCCTCGAGCCATGCTACCCGCACCGCGAACCAAGTTGAACGAAGAACTGCGTCAACGCCAGCTGTTACCGCTCCGAGTTGAATTGCGTGCCGAGCTTGATCGTCCGCTTTGGCTGCAAGCACGGCACGAGTGGACATGGAAGTTTTCGTCTGTCGATCGCCAATTAATTTCCAAGTGGGAAAAGCAGATTGATGATCCCAACTTCCGCCACGTCACGTTCCTCCAGTATCAGCACGATTCTCTCGCAGGGGAGACCGCTCGCAGGTGAAATCCGCAGCCAGCAAATGCTGCGCGCTCCATGAGTTTAGTCGTCTCTTTTGCTGGAAAGTTGGCGAGGGAATCCACGGCAAACCTGCTTGATGCCGCAGTCGCGCGAACACAGGACATCAGCCACATTCGTCGTCATGACTCGCGTTCTTTATGCGAACCGTATCGTCGATCGCGTGCCTCACGCTGGTCAACGGGCTGCCATTCCATTCCGCAAAAAACTGTTCCAAGAATTTCTCCATGAATCGATGACGCTCAACGGCCAAACGCTTCCCGGTCGTCGTTTGCATGCGGTCCTTGAGAAGAAGAAGTTTTTCATAAAAATGGTTGATCGTCGGGCCTCCCTTCTGCTTATAAGCCGCAAAAGTTTGATGCATCAGCGGTGCGGACTCGGGCTCGTGCATCGTTCGACCAAAATGACCACCAAATGCGAAAGCGCGCGCAATCCCTATCGCTCCCATCGCGTCGAGACGATCTCCATCTTGGACGCAACGCCCTTCAACGCTTCGCATCTCGGTCACGACACCTGCCCCCTTGAAGGAAACCGTCGCAATGATTTCGCAAACGTGTTCGATCACTGCCGGACGGGCCTGACATTGATTCAGCCAATGACGAGCGGCACGCGGACCCGCGGATTCATCACCTTCGTGGAACTTCCAATCCGCAATGTCATGCAGCAATGCGGCCAATTCTGTGACAATGAGGTCCGCTCCCTCGTCTCGAGCAATCCGCATGGAATTGCGGCGCACACGATCAATGTGCCACCAATCATGGCCAGAACTGTCCTGACTGAGTAATTTCTGCACGTGTTCCGCAGTGACCGTAAGAATTTCCGCGTCGATCATTCCGTGCCCTCTTTCAGCGTTCGAAGTTCAATCGTCTCATTCAGTAGAAGCATCTTAAATGTATGGAGTCACTCCAGCCACAGTGTCCATCTCAGGAGCCACCTGATGACTGACGATTTCCCAAATATCTGCTAGGATCAAGCCGCACGTGGTAGGTCTCTCGGTCGACGCCGTCAGATCTCTCCAAGTCCAAGAAATCGAACCTCAATACGGAGTCGATCATGTTGGAGCCGAATCCTGAATCGGGTCCTCAAAAACGCCTCGGCAATCCCGTGTCAACACTCGGCGTCGGAGCATCATCAACTTCGATGGCGTGCTCTTTGACCGGGATAACGCTGGGAGAATTTCATTTACTGAGACGGCTTGGCAAGGGAGGAATGGCGGAGGTTTGGCTGGCCGAACAAACAAGCCTGCAGCGTCATGTGGCGATTAAGATTTTGTTGCCAGAATTTGTTGCCGATGCGACTTACTTGCAGCGGTTTCGCCATGAAGCAACCGCTGCGGGTGGACTCAATCATCCCAACATCGTCCAAGTGTATATGGTCGGTGAGCAGGATGGCATTCATTTTATCGCGCAGGAATATATTCAGGGGCGCAACCTGAAGGAATTCATCACCAAAAAAGGGCCGTTGGAAGTCTCGCTCGCATTGCATATTCTCAAACAGGTGGCATCCGCTCTCCAGATTGCCACAACCAGCGGTATTGTTCACCGCGATATCAAGCCCGAAAATGTCTTGCTGACAAAAACCGGTGTCGCGAAGGTTGCCGACTTTGGACTCGCGCAGCTCACGCTTCACGGGGAAAAGGTGGCGTTAACTGAAGTCGGGATTACCCTGGGAACCCCACTTTACATGAGCCCCGAGCAGGTGAATGGAAAAAATTTGGATGGCCGCAGTGACATCTACTCGATGGGAGTGATGGCGTGGCACATGCTGGCTGGACGTCCCCCATTCACGGGCGAAACAGCACTCGAAATTGCCGTAAAGCACCTCAATGAATTGCCAGTCCCGTTGATGCACATCAGACCCGATGTGCATCAGTCGGTGGCCGATCTTATTGAGAGAATGATGTCAAAAAGAAAAGAAGATCGGCCAGCAGATGCGCAGTCTGTGGTTCTTGAATTGAAGTCGCTGTCGCGACTCATTGGCATGAAAGAAACGATGCCTTCGAAAAAAGGATTACGTCCGCCATTGGAGACCACGGGTTCAGTGCCGACTTTTCTGGACCGCACGTTTCGTCAGCAAATGAGGTGGATGATCTGCTCCTGTGCGTTGTTCATGGCGAGCACAGCGGGCCTCGGATGGGCCCTGCGAACACCAGATCCATTTTTGAAACAGGTCGGCACGGACGTTCGTACTCCGAGGATGAAGACCACCGAAGAGCAATTGGCTCACGCGTTGGCAAGCGACGGAGATGAAGCGGCATGGATCCTACTTCGAGATCGTGTCGATTCCACACCGCATCAAAAAGGACTCGCAGAAATCAACCTAGCCATGATCTGTCTTCGAGATCCCAGAAGACGATTGGATGCCGAAAAACAGTTGAATGATTTTCAAAATTCATCCGATGTGTGGCTCAAGGCAAACGGCAAGGCGGGACTGGCGGTTCTGGCGGGCTTGAATGGTGATTTTGCAACACTTCGAGAAATGGGCGAGCAGGCTAGAAATTCCGTGCGCCAAAGCGATCGTGACAAGCATCTTGACCCTCAACTCGACCGCGCTCTTTCCGATGCCATTCGTCGGTCTCAAGGCCGATAGCAAGGATCCTTGCCTCGCGACTGTAAATGACCAACTGCTGCAAAAGATATCGAAAAATCCTCATTGGCAACGCATTTTCAATTTATCATCAAGACGAGTGAAATCACATGACCGATCCAACTGCGGACTATGATGTTGTTGTTATTGGGACAGGCCCCGGCGGTGAAGGAGCCGCGATGCAAGCGGTCAAGCATGGGAAATCCGTTGCCGTGATTGATCGTGATCCGGCAGTCGGCGGAAATTGCACGCATCGCGGGACGATTCCCAGCAAGGCACTACGGTATGCCATTTTTCAAATGACCGAAGTCAACAACAATGTCCTGTTTCGCGAGCACGGAATTACCGCAACCTTCATGATCCCAGATTTACGACGTCGGGCGAAGTCGGTCATCGAAGCTCAAGTCAAAATGAGAACAGCGTTTTATGATCGAAACGATATCCCGATCATTCGCGGTCAGGGTAAATTCCTCGACTCACATACGATTGAATCCGTTGATCAACACGGTACTCGATCGATTGTTCGCGGAAAATCCGTCGTCATTGCGACCGGTTCGCGGCCGTTTCGACCACCGGAAGTCGACTTCTCACATCCCCGAGTTTTCGACAGTGATACGATTCTGAATCTTGATTTGCACGTCAAATCAATCACCATATTTGGAGCGGGAGTGATCGGCTGCGAATACGCATCGATGTTTCGCAACCTCGAAATCAAAGTGAACCTCGTCAACAATCGCGATCGCCTACTGGATTTTCTCGACGAAGAGATCGTTGATGCTCTGAGTTACCACCTCCGCGAGCGTGGAGTCATCATTCGACATCGTGAAGAATTTGACCACATTGAGACCGTAGACGATGGGGTCATTTTGCAACTCAAATCCGGAAAACGACTCAAAACCGATGTTCTGTTATGGGCAGCGGGCCGCACAGGAAACTCGGACGGCTTGGGGCTTGAGGCCATTGGAATCACTCCTGACGAACGAGGTAACATCCCGGTCAACGAGCACTTGCAAACCGTTGTCCCACACATCTACGCAGCGGGAGATGTGATCGGGCCCCCCGCACTCGCCAGCGCTGCTTACAATCAGGGGCGTTACGCGGTCAGCCGTCTGCTGTGTGACATCGGCAGTGAACGTGACTGCGGGCCTGCACCTTCACTCGATATCCCGGCGGGAATTTACACAAGCCCCGAAATCAGTGCGCTGGGAAAAACCGAACGAGAACTGACGGAATCGAAAATCCCCTACGAAGTCGGCCATGCTCACTTCAAAAGCATTGCTCGGGCTCAGATCACTGGCCAGACAACCGGAATGCTGAAACTCTTATTCCATCGCGAGACCATGGAAATCTTGGGAATTCACTGTTTTGGCGCCAATGCCTGCGAAATCATTCACATCGGCCAGGCGATCATGGCTCAACCCCAGCCAATGAATACCTTAATGTATTTCATCAACACGACATTCAACTACCCGACCATGGCAGAGGCCTACCGCGTGGCGGCGTTGAATGGATATAATCGATTGTTTTGACGGCTCTGCTTCTGTGCCTGACAGCCAGTCAGATCAGTGATGCTTGCCCGCCGAGTCGCTAGGTGTCGTGTCGACGTCAGAGTTCGTTGCACCGAACTCTGACGCATCAACGCAGACATCGTCCGCAGAGACCGCTGTGAGATTACGTCCACCGTCCTTAGCCGCATAAAGAGCTTGATCCGCTCTGCGGATCAAATCCGCGGGATTTTCACCCTCAATCACCTCGGCAACACCAATGCTAATCGTGATCCGCAAGCCGAATTCACCGACATGAAAAACGTTTTCGGAGATCTTTTTCCGGACCCGTTCTGCGGCCATCACGGCTTGCTTGAGCGTTGTCATCGGCAGCAGAACCACGAATTCTTCACCGCCAAAACGGGCCACAAATTCCGTATCGCGAAATATTTCGCCGAAGCCTCGGGCCGCATCCTGAAGAATCCGATCACCAATCATGTGCCCATGGTTGTCGTTGAACTGTTTGAAGTGGTCGATGTCAATCAGCATCAACGAAAAAGAGGCTCGCTTTCGTCGAAACAGATTGAAGACGCGGTCGAGTTCCAGATCAAAAGCACGCCGGTTGGCGAGTTTCGTTAACGGATCGGTTCGCGATTCCACAACCACCGAGTCGATTTTCTTGCGTTGTAGGTCAATTTCAATTTTCGCGGCAGCCAGTTGGTTCTGAAGTTGTTGATTGGCGGCAATCAGAATTGATGCGGCCGCAGACCCGGTCGATGGCGTTGGAGTCTCAAATATCCGCGTGGCTTCGTTTAATTTGAGGTTATGTTGGTCGACTTGAGACGTCACCTGATTCGTCACGTCCCATAAGGATTGAAGCCATGCCTGCATTTGGATTGCTTCAACAGAGGTTGTTGGTTTTCTCGTATCGACCACGGCGGGCGATGACCAATCCTCTTTTTCTATCCGAGATGCACGGGGCCAGAGTTTTGCCAGCCAATGCCCGAAGCAAATGGATCCGCAGCATAAAATCAAGGCAACGTAGAGAGGAAGCGACATAGTATTGAACGAAACGTTGAATTCAAAAACCGGCTTGTGATCGGAAACATCGATAAAGAATCTTACCCACAACTAAGCCTTGATTCAGCGGAACATAAAATATATCGAGTGCTGACGAATCTCAAAGCGAAAATCAGAAAGAACGGATTGTCGGGTTCCAGAGTGTTCGGGCTCCGCCACAGATCCCAGTCCTACTATTTTTTCCTTAGCGATGACGTTGAGCACTGCGGCTAAACTCGATAGGAGCCACTCACCAAAAACTCGGATCGGGAACTCTCTCTTATCGAAATCTCAAACTTCAATATTCGTCAACAGTGACGATTCGACACCATGGAACACGTCTCGAACGATGTTATTGAAAAATCCGGTGGCGGCAATTTGGATCGCTTATTTCCCACGGGAAAGAGTATAGCCGTGACTAGCTTCGGCAATGAGATCCAGCATTCGAGCCATCTGTTTATCGTAATTTTCATACTCCCTGAGATAATGTTGGTTCTGCGTTCTCATGAACTGTCGTTGATTTTCATCCGCCGCCAGACGCTGTAGTGTTGCGACCAAACTTTCGCCGTCACCCGGTTGAACAAATTCGCAAGCGAATCCCTGTTTTTCCATTTCGCGATATTCGGCGGATTCAAGAATCACGGGCGCACCTCCACAGGCCGTCGCTTGGGTGACACTGCCAGATCGCATGTCGCCACGCCCCACGAGCGAGACAAACACATCTGCGATTGACATCATTTCCGCGCATCGAGGGAGCGGAATATTTCCCTCCAAAAACGTAAATCGGGAATCCATTCCGCACGAAGCAACTTGCCGTTTGGCCTGTTGGACCAACTCTTCTGTCCCACTACCGGTCAATAACAGGAAATGTGTGCCAACCGTCCGATGAGCCACTTTAAGAAATGCTTCCAGTGCTTTCGAGGATCCCCAGTGGGGCCGGAAACGACGACAATTGAGAATCAGTATGGACGATGGATCAATCGCTAGTTCTCGACACAGACGGACTCTATTTTCAGAAGACGCACGCGAAAACTCTTCCAAATCCACACCCCAAGAGAGTGCCTGGACCTTCTTTTCACTCAAGTGAAAACGCTCCCGGATGTGCTGCGCCGCCACAACGGAAGACGGGATAATCAGATCGACGTTTTTCAACGCATACGTCGTCATCCAGTCGATCACGACCGAAGATTCAACGCAATTGAAGACATCTCCACCCCAAGGAAAAATAATTCGGGGAACTCCATGACACAACGCCGCCGACAGACCATAGGAACTCGCTTCATGAGCAAATACGAATCGAGGTCGCAAAGACAATGCGGCCTTGGCTCTTGAAAATGAGTCCCAAAAGTGATCAACCCAGTACCATTCCCAAAAGTCCGGTTGTTGCCTGCCTGTGCGTCGGAAATAGCGTTTCAATTGCCATTGAGGCAGTTTCCTCTCCAACCTTCGCAAAAGCGGATTGGAGAGTTTGCGAACAATTTTTGTTGAAAGAGACTCAAACCCCTGGCTCGAAAGAAGCGACACACCTTCCTGAGGCTCACTGCTTTCAGTTGTGCTGGTCACGATCGTGGAAGGAATCCCACGGTCGCTCCATTCCTTGGCCAGCCAACGGGGAAAGATACTTGCCGAATTTCCAAGCGATACGGCGGGACCTTGCGGATCAAATGCGGACATTCTCTGACGCTCCGAATTTTTTTCGCGATTCCAACATTGATGATTCCCCTACCTTGCCGCATGATCTCGCAACCGCTTTCCGATAGCATCTGCGTGCTGAATGCAAAAAGTCAGCAACTGGCAGATCTGTTCGATGTCATCCAGTGACGTAGCCGTTCCAGTGGGAACCGAAAGCACGCGACGACAAACAGTCTCTGTCTCTGAAAGGTAGCGACTGGCATCGGGGATCGACGTTTTGTACGGCTCCATTCGATGACAACCGGGATAGAAGTATTTTCGGGCTAGAACATTCTCGGCGAACAACAATTGAACTAAGTCGTCACGCGACAGTGGCAAATTATCACTCACTTCCAACACAACATACTGAAAGTTGTTGTGTTCTCGTTCGTCGTACGTGATGACACTGATCTCAGGAATGGAGTTCAACTTTTCAACATAATGTTTGTAGTTACGGCGATTGACGGCGACGAACTCGTCGAATGATTCCAGTGACGTTAGTCCCATCGCGGCACAAGCCTCGTTCATTTTGCCATTCGTCCCCAACTCGGTGACGTTGTCGTAACCAGCGAATCCGAAGTTGCGCATCTCGCGAGAGCGTTGCGCCACCGAATCGTCGTTCGTAACGATCGCGCCCCCCTCAAAGCTGTTGATGAACTTCGTGGCATGAAAGCTGAGGACTTCCGCCTGACCAAATCCACCAATTTTTTTCCCGCCTGTCGTACATCCAAATGCATGGGCAGCATCATAGATCACCGGCAGATTGAACTTTTTCGCAACGGTCTCGATTCCAACAACATCGCATGCTCTGCCCCACAGATGGACTCCGATGATCCCCTGAGTTGCCTGCGTGATACGCGATTCAAGACGACTGACGTCCAATGTATGAGTGGCGGGATCGATGTCACAGAAAACAGGAACAATCCCCTGCCATTGCAGTGCATGCACTGTGGCAATAAACGTGAATGAAGGGACGAGAATTTCTCCGCTCATTCCGGTAGCCCGAATGGCGATCTGCAGGGCCACGGTTCCATTGACCATGGCCACGCAGTGCTTAACTTGCAATTGCTCGGCAATGCGATGCTCAAACTCCTGAACCAGAGGTCCATCGTTACTCAGCCACCTTCGGTCGAGCAAATCCTGCATCCGCTCCAAGAATCGCTGCCGATTCCCGATGTTTGGCCGCCCTACGTGAATCGGCTGAGAAAATGCAACCGGTCCACCGAAAACAGCCAATTCATCTAAACAATGTTTCATGACAAATTTCCTGTCGCTTCACAAATGTGGCGACGTAATGCTGTCAAAAAAATCAGTATACAGATCAGACTCAATCAGAAGAATTGAGTCAATGCTGCCACCAATCGCTTCGAGGTTCGTGGACTGTCATTATTTCCGGGGCGAACAGTTCCTCGCAACCGACTTCGGCGGTACTCTTCAGTACTGCGTAATGCGACTGAAGGTTGGCCTGTTGTCAAAGTCGATGATGTCGATGGCGTCATGAATCAACGCGGCATTGTGTTGGCTGGCCATCACCAAATACCGTTTGAAACGTTTTAAACAGCATCGGGTTCAAAAAACGTTGTTCTCTTATAGCGAAGAAAACATCTTTCGATGCGGGTAGCATGCAAACATTTTTTAAATTTTTCATGCGAAAATCGAGCCGCCAAATTTATGGATGAGGTTGCTGAAACGTGAGTCTTCGCATTGTTTTTATGGGGACGGGTAACCTAGCTCTTCCCTCGTTTCTCGCGCTGCGAGATTCCAAGCACACGCTTGTCGGATTGGTGACACAGCCCGACAGAGTGGGGCGAGGACACCATCAACACGTGAATCCCGTGAAGACGGCGGCCGTAGAACGGGGAATACCTGTTTTGCAGCCCGACTCCATCAAGACTGCGGAGGCCATTGCTGACCTGAAGGCATTAACCCCAGACTTGTGTGTTGTGGCGGCCTATGGACAGATGCTTTCTATCGACGTACTGAAGGTGCCACAGCACGGGACAATCAATATTCACGCGTCACTCTTGCCGCAATATCGCGGGGCCACGCCGATTCACGCCGCGATTCTAAACGGTGATGCCGAAACCGGCGTGACGATCATTGAGATTGAACAAAAAATGGATGCGGGTGCGATGCTTGGTCGAGCGAGAACGCCGATCAATCCCGGAGAAACAACGGGACAGTTGGAGCAACGGTTGGCCGATCTGGCTGTTCCACTGACGCTGCAAGTGATCGACGAGATCGTGAACGGAACCGCCCGACGCGAGATTCAAGATTCAGCACAGGCTACACATGTTCGCAAACTTTCCAAAACGGACGGTCGTATCAATTGGAATCAGCCTGCAAATACTGTCGCGAGACATGTGCTCGGAATGCAACCTTGGCCAGGCCCGTTCACGGAATTGCATCAAATTGAAAAATTACCGCTCCGGATGCAAATCCTCGCTGTCGAAGAATGTCCGATCGAACAACCCTGCTGTGCCAATCCCGGTGGCGTGATTGCCGTTACCCCCCAGTCCTTCGTGATCCGCTGTGCCGATAATGCCGTCCGAGTCCTCTGCTTGAAGCCCGATGGCAAGCGACCCATGTCGACCGCAGACTTTCTGCGTGGACGCCCCATCGTCCTCGCCGATCAATTCTATTAGTATCGGACATAACGGAACGAAGAATTGGAACTCCATGTTTGGTGAACACAATGGTGACGAGTTCTGTCTGTGTATGTGTGGGGGGGGCCGTGCGGTGAGACCCTCCGTAGCAGCCCTTTGGCCAAGGTATTGAAGGACGGCAAATGTCCCGCTAAGCCGCGATCAACAAGCGACGCTCTCTGACGCATCCGCCTCGTCGGCCTCCTGTGAACAGGCTGCTCGAGGAGTTCCCAAACGGTAAATTGGTGAGACTTCAGTCCGAGACAAAGCGGCGCCTTGTTGAATCACCGCCGCTTTGCCAGAATCCCGCCTCCACCGTTCAAAACAGAATATTTCTTCAGCCAACCGGTAAGGATGCCTTGTTATGATTCGACTGTCTCGCTGCATTGCCGGTCTGATGTGCTGCCTGGGCTTGGGGGGAATGGCGGGGTGTACCAACTCTAGTCCTCAATCCCCTGATGGAATGCAGAGTCCAACGATCACGACGGGAAAAGAATCCGCACCGGCTGCAGAGTCAAAAACCGATACAAAGCCCAGTGCTCAGATGCTCTCAGATATCGGGGAAGCGGATTGGCCAGACTATCCCGACGTGCCTCAGTTAGAAATCATGAGTGAGGTCGATGGGATTAAGATCCCTCGACAGACGATGAAGAGTGATACGCTGCAACTCGCTGGAACGATTCCCGTCGATGTGGGGAATGACCGCGGGTTGCAAAAGCTGAGTCAGCCGACGACGGGCGATACGCTGACGATTCGATTTTCCTCCGAACCGAAGGTGCTCAACCCAATCACCGAATCGTCAGCCGTTCAGACGTACATCATGCAGTACGTGAACGAGGCGTTCGCACGGCAGAACCTCGAAACCTTTGCTTACCAGCCCGGAATTGCCACGCAGTGGATCGTTGAGGATTCGGTCAAGCTCTCGCCAGATTTTCCGGGACAGGAGCGGAAGATCGCCCTCGAAGATGGGCCGCCAAGAACTTTCATCGATTTCGACTACGAAGCCGCCACCGCACAGGACGGCAAGTCAGCCGAGCCGCCGCAGCTGACGCTGACCACGTCGGACAAAGACGGAAAGCCACTCGGCAAGGTTTGGGTCGGGGTTTATCCCGTCGGCAGAATTCTCGGTGCGTCCGCAACCGGTGCTCACTTTTGGAGTGACGAACAAGGCCGATTGAAAATCGGCGGCTTTCCGAGCGGAAAATACACTATCAAGGTCGGAGCGGAGCTGTTCGGCAAAGCGGAGAAACGAGAGGATGGGACACTCGTGCTGGCCGCTGCGACAGAGCAGAACCCGCTCAAACAGCAGAACAATGGCGCCCCGCTGACGTTTCAGGCGGGAGAGTGGACCGACGTGCAGGCTCAGACATACACAACGTTCTCCATGCGTGAGGATGTCAAGTGGTCCGACGGCACGCCCTTCACCACAAAAGACATCGAGTTCGCCTATGCTCTGCTGAACAGTCCGTTTGTGGATGGCGACTCGATTCGAACCTATTACAGCGATCTGGTGGAATGCACTCCGCTCGGATCCCATGCTATTCGGTTGCGGTATCGACAGCAGTACTTCAAGGCTCCCGAGTTCAGCTACGGCATCGCGGCCTACACTCCGCCATTTCACTTCTTTGAAGCGGCCCTCAAAACCTACACGAATGAGAACGGCAATGCCGATCCTCGGCAACTGACCTTAGAGCGGCTGACGCCGGTAGAAGAAGACGTACAGAAGAAGCTGAGCGCACACGGGCAGAGGTTCGGCAAGTTCTTCAATACCGACGACCGCTACAACCGCAGTCCGCTCGGGACAGGACCCTACATTGTCGACAAGTGGGAACGGGGCGACCGGGTTGAACTGGTCCGCAACCCCAATTATTGGGAACCCTCCAAGGCTGGCCACCTCGATCGAATCATTATCAAGTTCATCCCTGATCAGGTCTCGGCGATGTCGGCTCTCAAGGCCGGGGCGATCGACTTCTTCTACGACATGTCACCCGAGCAGTTTTTCGAGGATTGGCCGACGCTCGATCAAAAATTTCGTGACGACTATGTCCTCGGTTCGTGGTACTCCCCTGTGTTCAGCTACATCGGTTGGAACCAACTCAAGCCGCAATTTCAGGATCGTCGGGTCCGCATCGCTCTGGCTCTGATGCTCGACAAGCAAGACTTCGTCGACACCAAACTACACGGAGCCGGAATGGTGGTTTCGGGGACGCAATACTATTTTGGCGACTTCTACGATAAGACTGTCGCACCGCTCGGTTACGATCCGGAGACCGCGAGAGAACTGTTAACGGATGCCGGTTGGATCGATTCGGACAACGACGGCATTCTCGACAAAGACGGAGTGAAGTTTCAGGTCAAGCTGCAACTGCCGCAGGGCAAGCCGATCGTGCTTCAGAGATGCGAAGTCTTGCAAAAGAACCTCAAGTCTGTCGGCATCGACCTGCAAATTCAGCCGCTCGAGTGGGCATCGTTCATCGACAAAGTACGAGCCAAGGAATGCGATGTCATCACGCTCAGCTGGGCTATGTCTCCGGAGAGTGATCCGTTTCAGATCTGGCATAGTTCCGGAGCCAAGCCGGGCAATCGCGGCAGCAATTCCATCTCGTTTGCCAACGCTCAGGCAGACGAATTGATCGACAAACTCCGAGTCACGCTGGACGGGAAGAAACGCCAGCGCATCCATCACGCATTTCACCGCCTGCTCGACAGCGAACAGCCCTACCTGTTTTTGTGGGTACCCAAAGAATTTGGCGTCTACCACAAACGTTTCCGCAACGTGAAATGGTACCGTCTGCGTCCTGGCTTCGATTTGTCCGAGTGGTACGTGCCGAAGAATGAGCAACGGCACAAGTAAAACAATGCGACAACCAACATGTTCTCAGCCGGCTTTCGATAACGCTCAGAAAGAGGAGGCAATCTGAACCTCGAAAGAGAGACGAAACCGGGTCAGAAACACGAAGAGATGGGCTCTTCCAAAATTTCGAACCGGACTTGATTCATGTCTCAGCGGGTTTAACGATTGATTGATTTTCACGTGCCTTGACGCATCAGGTCCGGCGTCGACTTTGCCGGCCCCACTCGTAGCGGAAGTTTTTTGCAGTACAAATCATTCCTTGATGTGATGGGGTGTCTACGGTGACCAGTTATCTTTTCAAGCGTCTGCTGCTCATGATCCCAACGTTGTTCGGAATTTTGGTTGTTTCTTTTCTGGTGATTCGCCTCGCGCCAGGCGATCCTGCCTCGCAGAAATTCGGGGGCG
>Ga0315284_10000915_pt1 | contig 40672 bp, 35 predicted proteins | sample YL17G09_16_MG_FD_203696 | JGI IMG/M metagenome (GOLD analysis project Ga0315284, IMG submission 203696) | Sediment microbial communities from Yellowstone Lake, YNP, Wyoming, USA - YL17G09_16 | ecosystem: Environmental > Aquatic > Freshwater > Lake > Sediment | place: USA: Wyoming | collected...
GCGGCCTTGGAGGAAATCGCCGCTTCCGCCCAACACCGCGGGCGATGGTGGGTGCTGTCGGCCTCGGACGGAGACATTCCGACGGCGCAGGCGGGCGTTTCCATGACCCTCTCGGCGCAGAAGCCCCAGGATCGCCGCGGCGCACTCAACACTGATGCGACAGCCATCGACTCGCCCAACCCCGACGTTCAGCGACGGAACTTCGATGCGATCCTGATGTGTCCCGTCCCGGCGGACTGCCCGCAGGCCTGGCGGTTCTACAACGACCGCGCCCTGCGCAAGCACCTGCGGCGCCTCCGCGACGGCGGGTGCCTGATGGTCAGATACCAAGTGAGTCTGAACCATTGGGGCAAGGCATTGGCCGTGGCCAAGACGTTTCACGAGGCCGTCGGTTCCGGTTGGGCGATCGTCGAGACGACCACCGATCGGGCCGACTGGCTCCTGGTCGGTCCGGAATCCGCCGCGGCGCCGCCGTCACCGCGCGAGGAAGTTTTCGTCGTTGCACTGCCCGATCTTTGGAAAAAATGGCCGTGGATTACCCCCATCCGCGCCACAAGCCCCTCCAACACCGGACGGGACGAGATATCACCGGCCACCGACGATCCGTGACCGGGTGGAGTGCGCCATGCCTCCGGGGTTCCCCCTCTTTCCGCCAAGGCGTCGACCGGCGGGACTTTCACGCCCCTGGCGGCGCAATAGAAAGCCGCCGGTGGCCCGTCATTGGACGACCGGCGGCTTAAAATCAAAAGGGTTATCGTAACGTTACGCCAAGCGGCGGCGGATGTACCCGCCGATCCCGCCCAGGCCCATCATGGCCCCGACGATCGTCAGCGGTTCGGGAACCGGCGGGGTGCCGTATTCAATCGTGCGAATCTGGAATTTCATGCCGCTATCGGAGTAATAACAGTCCGGGTCCAGTCCGATACCGAAGTTCCCATTGGCGACGTAAGTCGCCAGAGCGGCCATCTCGGTGCCGTTATCGTTGGGATCGCTGTCAAAGGCATATGTCAGGGGTATGTAGGTCGCCGGGATGTTTTGCCAGGTGTGAAGATGCTTGTTGGGCAGGTTGCCGCCGTTGAGGAAGTTATCATAGAAGGTGTTCTGGTTGTCACCATAGCTCGTTACGCCCGCCGTGGCGTCCGGCAGCAGATGGAGATACAGGTAGTTGGTCTCGGTCCGCCAGTTCTTGATTTTTTCGACGCTAAAGGTGGCGTCCAGCAGGTCCTGGCCCTGGGGCAACGACCAGTTAATGCCCCATTTGTAGTACTTGTCGTGGTTGAGGTCGCTCAACCCGTTGCCGTTGGCGCCCGGCGTGAAATTGTATTCATAGATCGTCGAGACGGTGGCCAGGGCACTGCCGGTCATGGCCAGAAAAACCAGCGCAGAGATAGTGACGATGCGGTTCATTGGTGCTTCCTCCATTCTTGTCTTGTTCCAACCTAGTGTGGTCGAAACACCTTGCCAAGACGAATGACTTTTCCCCGGCTCACAGCCCCGCCGGGTGAGTCCCTTCCCGGTGCGTCTCCTTTCGGCCGCAGAAACAATGAGGCCATCGATTCCGCGGCAGACACGCTATCATACCCGCCTTGGCCGTATTGACAACTGGGATTTTGGCGACAAAAGAGCCAAGGCTTGGTGCGCCCGGGCTGTCTCGCCCCGGCCATCCGTTGGCGGAATCAGCGAACAGGCGCTCCAACCCGTGCCTGGGACGCCACTTAACACAGACCGTTGCCCACAACCCCCGCGATTGCTACAATGCCGCCTCGCGTATCGTCCGCCCTTGGAGCGGCCATGAAGTATCGAATAGAAATTCGCCTCAAGGAAGGTGTGACCGACGCCCACGGAAGGTCGGTCGAGGCCCAGGTGAGGGAACTTGGCATCGACCAGGTCACCGGCGTGCGGTTCGTTCGCATCTTTTTCCTGATTGGGGACCTCTCCGCGCAGGACGCCGTCAAGGTCGCCGAAGACCTGCTGGTCGATCCGATCATTGAGGAGTATGTCCTCTGCGACAGCGGCGCAAGTTCACCGGCCTCCGGTCCGCTGGTGGAGGTCCATCTCAAGGACGGCGTGATGGACCCGGTGGCCGCCTCGACAGAGAACGCGATTCGGGACATGGGCTACGCCATCGGCCGGGTGGTCACCGCAAGGCGCTACGAGTTGGCCGGCGACGTGTCGGCCGACCAGTGCCAACTCATCGCGCGGCGGCTCCTGGCCAACCCGGTGATTGAGGACGTGCACTTCGAATCCTTCGCGCCTCCGGAGACACCCGTCCGGCCTTATGAACTGCGCATCACGGAAGTTCCCATCCGCAACCTGGATGACGCGGGACTCATGAAGCTGTCTGAGCAGGGGGACCTCTTCCTCAACCTCGTCGAGATGAAGGCCATCCAGGACCACTACCGCCGCATCGGGCGGGAACCGCGCGACGTGGAACTGGAGACCATCGCCCAGACCTGGTCGGAGCACTGCGTCCACAAGACCTTCCGATCCGACGTCCGCCTCAGCGACGCCGAGGGCAGGGAGCTTCAGCGCGTCGGCAACCTCCTGAAGTCCACCGTATTCGCCGCCACGCGACAACTGGCCAAGCCCTGGTGCATCAGCGTCTTCGAGGACAATGCCGGCGTCATCGCCTTCGACGAGACGCACGCGGTGTGCTTCAAGGTCGAGACGCACAACCATCCATCCGCCATCGAACCGTACGGCGGGGCCTCCACGGGCATCGGAGGGGTGATCCGCGACCCGATGGGCACGGGCCTGGGCGCCCAGCCGGTGGCCAACACCGATGTGTTCTGCTTCGGCCCGCCGGACATCGACCCCCGCCAAGTCCCCAAGGGCGCCCTGCATCCCCGCCGCGTGATGCGCGGCGTGGTGGCCGGCGTGCGGGACTACGGCAACCGGATGGGCATCCCCACCGTCAACGGGGCGGTCTATTTCGACAATCGCTATGTGGGCAACCCGCTGGTCTTTTGCGGCACGGTGGGACTGCTGCCGCGCGACAAGTGCTTCAAGAACGCCTCCGCCGGAGACGCCATCCTGTTGGTCGGCGGGCGAACGGGACGCGACGGCATCCACGGGGCGACCTTCTCCTCGGGAGAACTGACCCACAAGCACGAGACGGAGTTCTCCCACGCCGTGCAGATCGGCAACGCCATCACCGAAAAGAAGATGCTCGACACGATCCTCCAGGCCCGCCAGTTGGGGCTTTACAGCGCCATCACCGACTGCGGCGCCGGGGGGCTTTCCAGCGCCATCGGAGAGATGGGCCAACGCCTCGGCGCCGAGGTCCACCTCGACCGCGTGCCCCTGAAGTACGCCGGTCTGAGTTACGCCGAAATCTGGATCTCCGAGGCCCAGGAGCGGATGGTGCTGGCCGTGCCGCAGGCCAACGTGGAGGCCATCGGCAAGGTCTTCGCCGCCGAAGGCGTCGAGGCCACGGTGCTGGGAGTCTTCGGCACCCAAGACCGCAAGCTGCGGCTGTTCTACGAGGGCAATCTCGTCGGTGAGCTGGAGATGGACTTCCTGCACGAGGGCCTACCCCTTCCGATCAAGGAGGCGATACTGCCCAAGCCGCTAAAGCCCTCCTTGCCCCCGCCACCGCGACGGGAGTACAACGAGACGCTGCGGAAGATCCTCGCCGCTCCCAATGTCGCCTCCAAGGAATGGATCATCCGCCAGTACGACCACGAGGTACAGGGGGGCAGCGTGGTCAAACCCCTGGTGGGCGTGGGGGAAGGCCCCGGCGACGCCGCCGTTATCCGGCCGCTGCTCGGTTCGTCCAAGGCGCTGGCGATTGCCTGCGGGATGAACCCGCTGCTGGGCGACCTGGACCCCTACCAAAGCGCCCTGCACGCCGTGGACGAGGCCCTGCGAAATTGCGTCGCCGTCGGCGGAAACCTCCATCGCACGGCGATTTTGGACAACTTCTGCTGGGGCAATTGCAACAAGCCCGACCGCATGGGGTCCTTCGTCCAGGCGGCCTTCGGCTGCCGCGACGCCGCCCTGGCATACGGCACGCCGTTCATATCGGGCAAGGACTCGCTCAACAACGAGTTCCAGACCGACAGCGGCCAGACCATCGCCATCCCTCCGACGCTGCTGATCTCGGCCATCAGCGTCATCGACGACTGCGCCCGCTGCGTCACGGCTGACTTGAAGGAAGCGGGCAATTTCGTGTTCATCCTCGGCCGAACCTGCGGACATCTGGGCGGCAGCCATTACCTGATGGTTGAGGGCGTCGAAAGCGGTGGGGACGTGCCACCAGTCGACATGGCCACCAGCAAGCGGACGATGCTGGCCATTTCATCGGCCATCGCCGCCGGACTCGTGCGAAGCTGCCATGACCTGTCCGAGGGCGGACTGGCCGTCGCGACGGCGGAGATGGCCATCGCGGGAAACCTGGGAGTGGAGTTGAACCTGGCCGCCGTGCCCACCGACCTTCGCGGGGCCTCCGTAGCGGCGGGAACCTATGGGATCTCCGAGGCGGCGCTGCTGTTCGCCGAGTCGGCCGGGCGGTTCCTTGTCGAAGTCACACCGGAAAACCACGACAAGTTCCTGCGCCTTCTGAAGGACTGCCCCTTCGGCGAACTGGGCCGCGTGAACGACACAGGCCGAATCGTCATCACCGCCGCCAACGGGACGGTCATCGACCTGACCGTCGAATCCTCCGCTGCCGCCTGGAAAGGAACGTTTCAGCTCTAAGGATCTCGTGACCAGAAAACGCCTCCATGCCAACACCCAAAGCGATAGTTCTGCGGGCCGCCGGCACCAACTGTGACCGCGAGACGCAGTTTGCCCTTGAGCAGGCGGGTTTCCTCGCCCAGCGAGTCCACGTGTATCGGCTTATGGAAACCCCCGCGATGCTGCGGGAGTTCCAGTTCCTGGTCATCCCCGGGGGATTCAGCTACGGCGACGACGTGTCTGCGGGCAAGATCCTGGCCAACCAGATGCTCCACCGCCTGGCCGAACCGCTCAACGAGTTCCTGGCCGCCGAAAAGCTGGCGCTGGGCATTTGCAACGGTTTCCAGGTGATGATCAAGGCCGGGCTGCTGCCCTGGGCGCGGGTCGACCCCGCCGACGCCCATCGCAACGCCACGCTGGCCTGGAACGACAGCGGGCGATTTGAGGACCGCTGGGTGTACCTGCGGGCCGACAGTTCCAAGTGCGTCTTCCTTCCGGCAGGGCGGGTCATCACCCTGCCCATCGCCCACGGGGAAGGCAAGTTCATCCCGCGCGACCCAGCCGTCCTGGACACACTCCGCCGCAACGACCAGATCGCCTTCCGATACGTCGACGCCTCCGGCTCGCCGGGGGCCTACCCGGCCAATCCCAACGGCAGCATCGACGACGTGGCGGGGATTTGCGACCCTACCGGCAGGGTGCTGGGCCTCATGCCCCACCCGGAACGGTTTATCGAGATTACCCATCATCCACGCTGGACCGGGGGTGGAATCGAAGTCGCCGACGGCAGGCTGTTTTTCGCCAACGCTTATGCCGCCTTGAAGTAGCCCCTCGGCCCGCCCCCAGACCGGTGAAATTGTCATGTAAGGCCCTCCTCCAGCCGATAAACCCTCTAACGACCGTCTTGTCTGGAAGGGCCTGACTATGCGCTTCGCGACATGGTTGATCCTGGTTGGCGCTGTCCTGATCGGTTGCACCCAGCCGGACGAAAATCCCAAGTGGAATCCCCAGGCCGATCTGCCCGATTGGACCTACGACGCTCCGTTGTACTATCGGCCGAGCGAAGACCTCCCTGTCGCCGAGACCCTCGGCGAGGGCATTCCCGTCTACTACACGCGACAGGAATGTTTCTTCATCCGTCACCCCGGCGGCTACCAGGTCAACGGCGATCCCCGCATGGCTGTATGGTATTCCACCGACGCCGGGACCAACTGGGCCAAAAGCGGTTATTACGGCGTGGAGCAGACGCACTTTCTCTTCCGCGCCAAGGAAGACGGGGCCTACTGGGTCCGCTTCGTCGGGCCTGGCCAGGGTTCCTCAGACATGCCCGCCGAGGCGCCGCATCGCATCTACATCGTGGACCGCAATCCCCCCACGGTCGTCGTGGCCGTCACGCCCCCGCCGTGGGAGGACGAAAAGAAAACCGTCCCGCACGCCTACAAGGTCGGCGACACCGTCAACGTCTCCTGGGGCGTCTCCGACAAGAACCTGGCCCCCGCAACGGTGCGACTCAGCACATTCTTCGCCAAGTTCCCGCAGAACTTCCTCTGGGGCCGCTTCCCCCAGGAACTCCCCGACGCCGGAAGCGAACCGATCCAGATTCCCCCCGAAGCCGCGCGCGATGGAGGCCTGAAGTTCCGCGTCGAGGCCGCCGACAAGGCCGGGAATCTGGCGGTGGCCTTCAGCGAGACGTTGGCCGTCGCCCCGGCGACGGCGGCGACTTCCCAACCCGCCGTACGACCCGCGGGACAGTTTGAGTCCGTCACCTATCCTCGCATGGAAGACAAGCCCGGCTGGCCTCAGCCCGGATCGTTCCTCTGGGGCGGCAGCAGCCAGACCCTCGCCTGGGTTCCCAGCCAGGCCGGGCAAAATGAAAACGTCGAGCTACAGTTCTCCAGCGACGATGGCCAATCCTGGCAGACCGTCGCCAAGGGCCTCAAGCCCGGAAAGAGCGTCAAGTGGACGGTGCCTTCCGTCTCCAGCCGCAACTGCCGCCTGCGCATCGCCTCCCTGGTGTCCGGCGTGGAAGACAAGGGCCAGCCCGCGGCCATCATGATCGCCATGACGCAGCGGTTCACCGTCGATGTCACGCCCCCCAGCGCGATCCCCGGAAAGAAGCCGTAACGAGCAATCGGCGTCGGAAACCAACGATAAGACTCGTGGCACGTAGCTTCAGCGCCGATCCCGCAACCATTTCAGCAGCTTTTCGCGAGGGTAGGTGTTGATCACATCGGCGCAAGAGGCCCAGCCCCGCCGGGCATTGCTCACGCCGTATCGCATCAACTCCAGGCTTTCGATCCGGTGGGCGTCGGTGTTGACGATGATCTTGGCGCCGGCGGCGATGGCCGCCCGGACGTGCGTGTCGCGCAGGTCCAGCCGCATGGGATCGGCGTTGACCTCCAGCGCGACGTTGTGCCTGGCCGCGGCGGCGGCGATCGCCTCGATGTCCAGCTCCATCCCCGCCCGGGCGTTGATCAATCGCCCGGAGGGATGCCCGATGCAGTGCACGCAGCCGCTTTCGATGGCCGCGATCAGCCGGGCGGTGGCCTCCGCGGCGCCCTGGCCCAGCGCCGAGTGCGGTGATGCCGTCACGAAATCCAGCTTCTCCAGGACGGATCGGTCGAAATCCAGCGCACCGTCCTTGAAGATGTCCACCTCCACCCCCGCCAGCACGAGGATGTCGTCATACCTCGCCGCCGCGCGGCGGATCTGGGCGGCGTGACGCGCCAGGCGCGCCTCGTCCAGCCCGTGGGCCTGCACCTGCGATTTGGAATGGTCACAGATGGCCAGGTAGGCGTAACCCCGCGCACGGCAGGCGGCGATCATCTCCTCGATGGTGTTCATCCCGTCGGAGGCGGTGGTGTGCACGTGCAGGTCGCCGCGGATGTCCGAAAGCTCCAGCAGAGCGGGCAGTTTCCCCCCAGCCGCCGCGGCCAGTTCCCCTCGATCCTCCCGCAATTCCGGTGGGACGAAGGGCAGCCCCATCGCCTTATAAACGCCCTCCTCATCCGCCCCGGCGACCATCTGATCGCCACGGAACAGCCCGTACTCATTGAGTTTCAACCCCCGCTTGACCGCCAACTCGCGCAGGCGGACGTTGTGTTCCTTGGAACCGGTGAAGTACATCAGGGCGGCGCCGAAGCTTTTGGCGCCCACCACGCGAAGATCGGCCTGGATGTCACCCTCCAACAGGACGCTGCCCTTGGTGTCGCCCTTGGCCAGCACTCGCAGCACACCCTGGGCCGTGGTGAAACCGGCGATGATCCTCTCCGCCTCCGACGGTGGGGCCTGACAAAGCAGGTCGATGTCGCCGATGGTCTCCTTGCCCCGCCGCAGGCTCCCTGCCGCCTGGACCCCTTTGGCGGAAGGCTCGTTGCCCAAGGCCGCCATCAGCCGCGCCGCCAGCGCCTCGGCTTGGTCCCGCCGGATGCGCCGAGTACCGCTTTCCAGGAAGGCCAGCGAATCCAGCAGTTGCCTGGCCTTCTTGGGTCCCATGCCCTGGACGGCCTGGATGCGAGCCGGATCGCCCAGGGCGGTCTTCAATTCCTCCAGCGTCGTCACACCGGCCTGTTTCCAGAGTTTGGCCAGTGTCTTTGGCCCCAACCCCGGCACGGCCAGCAGACCGGGCAACCCCGGGGGCACCTTTGCCAGCAGTTCCTGATGCGCGGTGATCCTGCCGTCGGCGAGATACTCCCGGATCTTCTCCGCCGTGCCCTTGCCGACGCCCGGAATCTCCATCAGCCGGTCCGTCGCGGCCAATTCCTCCACGGATTCCGTCAATTCTTCCAGTGTTCGCGCGGACTTGCGATAGCTGTTGACGCGGAAGGGGTCCTCTCCGAGGATCTCCATCAGGTCGGCCATCTGAGTGAAAACGGCGGCGATGTCCCTGTTCTTCATGGCGCGCCCTTCTCGTAGGTAAGTATACCTGCCCCGGGGGCGCGATCCCCCATGCTTCAATAGGGGAATCCTGATCGGTTTGGATGTCCTGTCACGAATCCAACTACGACGCCACGGCAACGCCATTGCGACCGGCGCGCTTGGCCTCGTACAAGGCCAAGTCGGCCTGGGCAAGGATGTCCTCTCCACGGGCTTGGCCGTTCCATTGGGCCACGCCCCCGCTGAGGGTGACCGGAGGACTGTCGGGAAGGCTCAATCGCGACTGGGCATGCACGCGCAGGCGGTCGATGACGACACGGGCCTCCGGCAGACGGGTGTGCGGCAGGAGCACGACGAATTCGTCCCCGCCATAGCGGGCAACGCAATCCGTGGTACGGACGTTGGCGGAGATGGCCTTCGCCAGTCCGCGGAGGATCTCGTCGCCCGCGGCGTGTCCGGCTGAGTCGTTGATGGATTTTAAGTGGTCCACGTCCAGGAAGGCTATGCAGAAGGGCACGTCGTATCGCAAGGCCCGCTCCACCTCTTCCTGCAATCTCTCCTGGAGCGCCCGGCGGGTCCAAAGGCCCGTGAGGGCGTCGGTGATGCTGCGACGGTGTGTTTGGTGAAAACGAATCGCGTTGCTGAGCGTGGCGCTGAGGATATTCTGCGCCAAGGCCGCCTTGTAGGCCAGCAACTCGCTAGACAGTTCCTCCCGCGACCGCCACCCGCACAGGCATAGGAAACCGGTCCTGGATACCTCGCCATCCGGGTCGTCCCCCTCACTCGTCACGGCCAGGGGGATCAGGATGCGATCTCCGAGGCATCCTTGGCGTTGACAATGTTCCGGCGCGGCCTGGCGAATGAACGAACCTTGTGCTTCCAGGTCACGGATCAGCGAGTCTTCTTCCCGGCAGGGGCAGTTGCACCGACGGACCATTGGAGGTTCGTCGCCTTCGCGAAGGCCGATGGTCAACCGTTCCGCGCGGAAGATATGCGGCAGTTCCGAAACCGCCACGTCCAATACCTCCTCGACACTGAGGGTCTTGAGGCACTTGAGCAGTTTGGCCATTTCCTCGGCGGCGTCCCGCATCTCCTTGACCATATCGAGTTGACGGGCCATGACGTCCCGACTGGAGATCATCGCCACGAACCTGCCGTCCTCCACCACCGGCAGGTGGCGGATGTTCTTGTCCACCATAAGCCTGTTGACGTCTTCCAGCCGGGCGGTCCGCCGGCAGGAGACGACGCTGCCGGTCATGATCTCCTCCACGCGCGATTGGAGCAGTCCGCCGGGCGATTGGGCCAAATGCCTGAGAATGTCCCGCTCCGAGAGGATTCCAACGACCTGTCCGGCCTGGTCCACCACAACCACCGAGCCGATGTTGCGTTCCGCCATGACACGAGCGGCCTGGGCGACTTGGTCGCCCGGAGAAACGGTCACGATGGCACAGCCGCGATCTACTAATAAACCGATTCCTGACACCGCAACCTCAACCTCCCCTGGGCCTTCGTGGGTCACATGCCCTACGTCCAGTTAGGGTAATCGGAATAACCGGGGGGCGACCTGAATAGCCTCCACGACCTGTCCCCTGCAATGCCATGGCGCAGGTAGAAAGAAATAAAATCGTGGTTGACCCGCCGACGACGGTAAGGTAAAGTTCCTGGGCTTAACGCAAAGCGTTTTCCCGTCCGCACGGGGCGCCCCGATCGGTGGCAATCGTTACACCGGGCAGGCATGCTTGTTCGCGTAGCGGTTGCGGGATCGGGAATGGGCCGGCGAGGTCGCGGCCGCTGGCTCAGGCTTCCGGACGGAGCCCCCCGCCGCGACAACTTGGCCAAGGTCGGCCGACGCGCAGCGAAACAACGGTTGAATTGTTCTTGGCCGGATCGATTTACCCGGTGGTGTAATTGGCAACACAGAAGGTTTTGGTCCTTCTATTCCAGGTTCGAGTCCTGGCCGGGTAGAAGGAATCCTGCCGGGCCTTGGGCCCGGTGAACTTGGCGACGTGGTGATAATGTCGGTTAGCGCGATCATCCTGGCCGCTGGTAAAGGCACGCGGATGAAGTCCGACCTGCCCAAGGTGCTCCACACGGTCCTGGGCAGGCCGATGTTGAGTTACGTCCTTGACGCCTGCGCGGGCGCCGGTTGCGACCGCCTGATCGTGGTCATCGGTCACGAAGCCGCGATGGTCCGCGCGGCGTTTCCCACCTCGGATCAGGCGATCCGCTGGGTGGAGCAGCGCGAGCAACTGGGCACCGGCCATGCCGTGATGGTCTGCCGGGACGAACTGGCGGGGCTTTCCGGGCCGGTGCTGGTTTTGGCCGGTGACGGCCCGCTGATCCGCCCCGCGACATTGCGGAAGCTGCTAGAGACCCATCAGGCATCCGGCGCCGCCTGCACCCTGGCCACCAGCATCCTGGACGACCCGGGACGCTACGGGCGGATCCTGCGCGACACCGAGGGCCAACTGGTCGGCATCGTGGAATACCTCGACGCCACCGAAGCCCAGCGGGCGATCCGGGAGGTCAACGTCTCGGTGTACTGCTTCGACGCCGCGGCGCTGCGAAGCGTCATCGATAAGCTGGACAACCACAACGCCAAGGGCGAGTATTACCTCACCGACGCGCTGGCCTTGCTGCGGCAGGGGGGCAAGAAGCTGGCCGCCGTCGCCGCCGTCCCACCGGAAGAGGTCCTCAGCATCAACGATGTCCCGCAGTTGCGAGAGGTGGAGGCCATCCTGTCCGCCAAGGGCAAGGCCACGGGGAGCAGGGCATGATAGGCAACTTCAAGCTATTCACCGGCCGGTCGAACCTTCCGCTGGCGCAGAAAATCAGCGACTACCTTGGCGCCCCGCTGGGGGCCGTCAAGACCGCCCCGTTCCCCGACGGCGAGCTGCTGGTGAAACTGGAAGAGGACGTCCGCGGACGCGACGTGTTTATCATCCAGCCCACCTGCGCGCCGGTCAACGAGACGCTGATGGAGCTGCTGATCTTCATCGATTCGGCGCGGCGGGCCTCGGCGGAGCGCATCACGGCTGTGATGCCCTACTTCGGCTACGCCCGACAGGACCGCAAGGACGAAGGTCGGGTGCCCATCACCGCCAAGCTGGTGGCCAACATGATTACCACCGCCGGGGCGCATCGCGTCCTGACGGTGGACCTGCACGCCGGGCAGATCCAGGGCTTCTTCGACATCCCTGTGGACAACCTCTACGCCGAACCAGTGCTCAGCCGATACTGGTCGCAACGGAATTTCCAGGACCTCGTGCTGGTCAGCCCCGACGTGGGCAACACCAAGCGCGCCCGGGTCTACGCCGAGCGCCTGGGCGGAGAGTTGGCCGTCATCGACAAGCGGCGGATCAGCGGCGGGGAAGTCGAGGTCGGTCGCGTCATCGGCGACGTCAAGGGCAAGGTGGTCCTGATGATGGACGACATGATCACCACCGCCGCGACGGTCTGCCGCGCCGCCCAACTGTGCAGGGACTGCGGGGCCAGGGAAATCTATGTCGGCGCCACCCACGCGATCCTCTCGGGCCAGGCGGTCCAGTCGCTGCGAGACGCCCCCATCAACGAGATCGTCGTCACCGACACCATCCCCGTCGGTCGCGACAAGATCGAGGGGATCGGAAAATTGACCGTGCTTTCCGTGGCCGAGCTTGTGGGCGAGGCCATTCACCGGATACACAACGACGAATCAGTCAGCAGCCTGTTCTCGACGGAGGGCAACCGCGGGTGACGCACGTCGAGGACGCGGCGCGGGAGAATCATCATGGTATTGTTGAAGGTTAATCGGCGGCAGGAAACCGGAACGCGGCGGGTCAAACCCCTCCGCCGCAAGGGACTCATTCCCGGCGTCATGTACGGTCACGGAAAGGAAACCGTTTCCCTCAGCCTGGACAAGAACGACCTGGCCCAGGCCCTGGCGCGCGGGGAACGGCTGCTGGAACTGGACCTCGCCGGGGCCACGCAGAACGTGCTGATCAAGGAGGTCCAGTACGACCCATTCGGCCAGGAGATCCTGCACATCGATCTGGCGCGGGTCAACCTGGACGAACTGGTGGAAGTAACCGTCCCCATCGTGCTCCGCGGCATCCCGGCGGGGGCGGCCGACGGCGGCGTGCTTCAGCAGATCGTCGCCCAGGTCTCCATCGAATGCATGGTCCGCGCGATCCCCGACGAGATTCGCGTGCCGGTCAACGAAATGAAGGTCGGCGACGTGCTGCGCCTGCGCGACCTGCCGCTGCCCCAGGGCGCCAAGCTCGTCGGCGACCCCGACATCATCGTCTGCACCGTCACGGTGATCGCCGAGGCCGAGGTCGCCCCGGCTGAAGTCGAAAAGGCCACCGCCGAGCCGGAAGTCATCACCGAACGCAAACCGACAGAGGAAGAAGAAGGCCAGGAGAAGTCCAAGGACAAGTCCAAGGACAAAGATTAATCCTTTGGTATTTCGCGTCGGCCTCCTCGCTCGGCGCGAACCGGAAAAGGTCTGGAAACTTGCGTGCCCTATCAACGGAACGTCTCGACCAAGTGCGTGGTCGGTCTGGGAAATCCCGGCCGAGAGTATGCCGCCACGCGCCACAACGTCGGGTTTCGCGTAGTGGAGACGCTGGCGCGAAAATGGAACGCCGGCCGCGGACGCCGAGTTTTCAACGGGAGGCTTTTCAAAACCCTCGTCGGTCCGTCGCCGATTCCGGTGCTGTTGTTTCAGCCGCACACGTTCATGAACCGCTCCGGTTCAGCCGTGCGGGACGTGGCGGGTTTTCACAAGATCGACGGCGCGGATCTGCTGATCGTCCTGGACGACATGGCGATGCCCCTGGGACAGCTTCGACTCCGCAGCGGCGGATCGGCCGGTGGGCACAATGGCCTGGCCGACGTGCTGGAGGCCTTCGGCACACAGGACGTCCCGCGGTTGCGGGTGGGGATCGGCGCCGCGCCGCCTCGCATGGACCCGGCGGATTACGTCTTGCGGCCTTTCCAGGCCGGTGAAAAGGAAAGAATCGAACGGGCGATCGAACACGCCGCCCAGGCCGTGGAGGACTGGGTCATCGAAGGTATCGAGTACGCCATGGGCAAACATAATGACAAGGCGACGGGGCAGGAACGCCCCGCCGACGCCTGCCCGGGCACAACGGCCCCAGAGGGCCAAGGCAGCAACGGAAGGTGATCATGAGCGCGACGAAAAGGTCCTACGAAGGCATGTTTCTCCTGACCAGCGACAAGACGGACTTCGAGGCCGCCTCGGAACCGATCCGCAACATCCTGGCCAGGTATGAGGCGGACGTCCTGTTGCTGAAGTCCTGGGACGAACGGAGGCTGACCTATGGCATCCGCGGCCACAAGAGAGGGTTATACGCCTTGAGTTTCTTTTCGGCCGATCCGGCCCGTATCGTGGAGATCGAACACGACTGCCGCCTGGACGAGCGGCTCCTGCGGGTGCTGATCATCCGGCGCGACCGGCTGACGCCCGAGGAGATCGAGGCGGAGCGGAACCGCACGACCCGTCCTCCGGGAGGCTTTGATCCCGAGGCCCGGGCCGCCGAGGCCGAGGAGCGGGCGGGACGTGGTTTCTTCCGCGGTCCCCGCCGCGACGCGCCTCCGCGTAGCGAGCATAAGGAAGATGTCCGGGAATCATCGGAATCCCCCGAGGAGTCCGCGCCGGCGGAATGATCCAGGCGAGGCAACCGGCGCGACAACGCCAACTTTTCACGGAGCCTTCCCATGGCAAACTACAACAAGGTCATCCTGGTGGGCAATCTCACGCGCGACCCGCAGTTGAGTTACCTGCCTTCTCAAATGGCCGTCGTGGAGTTCGGCCTGGCGGTCAATCGGCGGTGGAAATCGCAGGATAACCAGCAGCGCGAGGACACGTGTTTCATCGACTGTCGCGCGTATGGCAAACAGGCCGAAACGATCAATCAGCACCTGGCCAAGGGACGTCCCGTGCTGGTGGAAGGACGGCTCCAATACGACACCTGGGAGGGCAAGGACGGAGTAAAACGCAGCAAACACCGGGTCGTCGTCGAGCGGTTCCAGTTCCTCGGCAGCGCCCCGACCGGCGCGCGAGGCCCGTCGGGACCCAGCGGCGGATCGCCCGCAAGCCAGGACGCCGATACCGGCGACGCACACGAAGCGCCCCCGATGGACGACGGCGGCGGAAGCGACGACATACCGTTCTGACCGACCGCTCGGCGGCAGCGCCCGCCGGCGATAACATGCGGAACACGCGGCAACGCGGTAATAAGGAAAGACATACATGCCAAGAATAATGAGGCGGAAGCCTTTCGGTGCCCGTCCGGGCGCCCCGAAGCGCAAGAAGAAGATCCGTGTCCGGGAACAGGCCAAGTGTCGCTTCTGCCGCGACAAGGTCAAGGAAGTGGACTACAAGGACATCGCCTCCCTCAGCAAGCTGATCACCCAACAAGCAAAGCTCTATTCCCGCAAGCGAAGCGGGAACTGCGCCACGCATCAGCGGTCCTGTAGGCAGGCGATCAAGCGAGCCAGGTTCCTGGCCCTCATGCCCTACGTGGGCTAGGCGGCGGGAATCCTCCAGACAGATTATCGAGGGTCTCGGCATGAAAGTGCTGCTCAGAAGGAACGTATCGAAACTCGGGAAAATCGGCGAGGTCGTCGACGTCAAGCCTGGATATGCCCGTAACTATCTGCTGCCGCAGCAGGTTGCGGTGCAACCCACGGCGGCGAACATCAAGTCCGTCGAGGCGGATAAAGCCCGCTATCTGGATGAACTGGCCCGCCAGCGAGCCGATTTGGAAACCCGCGCCGCGGCCATCGGCGGGAGGGAAGTCACCATCTCCGCGCGGGCCAACGAGGAAGGCAACCTCTACGGCTCGATCGGGCCTGCCCAGATCGTCGCGGCGATGGCCGCCACGGGCATCTTCCTGGACGCCGGGAACATTGCCCTTGACTCCCCGATCCGCCGGCTGGATAAATATGATGTCCCGGTCGTCTTCGGAGAGGACATCAAGGCGACCATTCACGTCTGGGTGGTTCGATTGGCGGAGCAAGGCGCTGAGTCTTCCTCCCCGCCCGACCAGGACAAGACCCAGTCCGCGGACTGACCCGCCGATCGGCCGGTCCGACGGGAGGATGAGGCACAGCGCAACCGTCTACCCCGCCATCGGGGCGGATGCACCGGAGGCCAGGGAAGGTGACAACGGCGAACGCTCCCACGCTCGGCGGTCGGGACTATGTCCCCTCCCGGGACATTCCCCAGCGAGTTCCCCCTCAATCCATCGAGGCCGAGACCTGCGTCCTGGGCTCGATGATCCTTTACGCCCCCTGTATCGACATCGTGGTGCAGGTGACCCGGGCGGAACATTTCTACCGTCCCGCACACCAACTGGTCTATCAGGTCCTGGTGGACATGCGCCAGTCGGGCAAGCCCATCGACCTGGTCCTGTTGCGGGAGGAACTTAAGCTCCGCAACCAGTTGGATGCCGTCGGCGGCGTGGAGTATCTCGTCGCCCTGGCCGAGGGCGTGCCCAGCGCCGCCAACGCCCAATACTACACCGAGATCGTCCGCGACAAGGCCATGCTCCGAGAGCTAATCGTCGCCGGAACCGAGATGGTCCAGGAGGCCTTCGATACCCGCGATGCCGCCGGGGAAGTCCTGGACCGCGCCGAAAACCGCGTCTTCCAGATCGCCTCCCAACATATCACCGGAGAGGCCGTCTCCCTCAATAGCCTGCTTCAGAAAACCTTCGAGACCCTCCAGGAGCACGACGGAAGGCTCATTACGGGTCTGGCCAGCGGCTATGACCCCCTCGATGAGTTGACCAGCGGGTTCCAGGCCGGAGAAATGGTCATCCTGGCGGCTCGCCCCTCGATGGGCAAGACCAGCCTCCTGCTGAATGTCGCCGAGTACATGGCCGTCAGGGACAAGGTTCCCGTGCTGATCTTCTCGCTGGAGATGTCCAAGGAGCAACTTGCCCAGCGCCTGCTCGCCAGCCATACCCCATACGACCTTCGCCAAATGCGGCGGGGAATGATCTCCCCGGAGGACTGGACCAAGCTCCAACTGGCCGCCGGGGATCTGGAGCAGGCCCCCATCTTCATCGACGACTCCCCGCTGTTGACGATCCTCCAACTGCGGGCCAAGGCGCGGCGGCTCAAGGCCGCGCACGACATCCAGTGCGTCTTCATCGACTACCTCCAGTTGATGACCTACGCCGGCCGCGCCGACAGCCGCCAGGAGCAGATCACCGAGATCTCCCGCGGCATCAAGGCCCTGGCCAGGGAACTGCGAATCCCCGTCGTCTGCGCCGCCCAACTCAACCGCGGACCCACCGACCGCCCCACCCATCGGCCGAGAATGAGCGACCTCCGCGAGAGCGGTTCCATCGAGCAGGACGCCGACGTCGTCGCCCTGCTGCACTGCGAGGACTACTTCCACCAGGGCGAGGAAGGTTACACTCCCAACAACGTCACCGAACTCATCGTCGCCAAGCAACGCAACGGGCCAACAGGAATCGTGCGGCTGCAATTCCAAAACAGCTTCACCCGTTTCGTGAACGCCTCCCCCGACAGCTACCAAGGCTCCGAAGCGGCGTTCTGACACGACGTCGAACGGCTTATGGCCCAGGTCGCGCCTACCCACGACGCCGCCGATTCCACAGGAGCACTGGGGGCCCTTCTGGGTCATCATGGTCCTGGCGACGATATCCTTCGGGGCGGTCTGGCGGTTCAAGCGGCTGTAATATCCGCCAGCCAACGGAAAGTCTGCGCGCCGGATGATAGCGCACGCGGCCTGGAGTGCAGGCATTGCGGTTGCAAGCACTTCCGCGTGGTCTTCACCCGGCCGACCTGGGGATGGCGGATCATGCGGCGACGCGAATGCCGGCATTGCGGCAGGCGAATGACCATGTGGGAGAGGTCCGGTGGATAGAGGCTGGCCACGGTAAGAGCCGTGGCATAGGGTAATCACCTTGCTTCGTTTTTTCAATGCCTTGAGGCAGTTTGCGATTGACAAATCGCGAAATCGCGGTAGCATATTGGTCGCTTCGACGCCCGCTTGATTGAGCGGCGGGGATGTTCCACGTCGGAGGCAGGGAGCGTTCTCGCTCACTCGCGCCTGCCTCATAGGCCGCACGGCCAAGCTTCCATCAATAACATGCGGTATTGTCTGATGGCGCAACGCCCAAATCGAGGGCCTCTTCGCATTGGACTGAAAGCCAAATAAGAGATTGGATCAACGAGAGGAGATTTCTATGAGAACGAGCCTATTGTGTCCCTGTGGTATGATTGTCGTCCTAGCCACCCTAAACTTTGCTCCGACTGCCCAGGCGGACTTGGTAGCGATGTGGCACTTTGACGAAAGCCCTGGAGGCTCGGTGGCAACAGACTCCGGTGGGACCCATCCCGGAATGCTCGCGGGTGATGCCGCGTTCGTGTCCGGTGGCATCTCCGGTAACGCCTTGAGTGTCAGCAGAACCGGCAACGGTCTTGTGGACATGGGTGACAACTTTCGCTTCGGCACCGGGGACTTTACCGTTGAGGCCTGGGTCAAGACGACGGACAGTGCAGCCGACTCCCTGTTCGTCGGCAAGCATAGATCGACTATCCAAGCCGGTTATTTTCTAACTATAAATTACATTGACGGTTGGGAACCGAATAAAGTCACATTCTGGATAAACGGGTACACGGATTACGTGAACTCCACCTGCAACGTCAATGACGGCGGTTGGCATCAGGTCGTCGGAGTCTATCACGCCGAAGGAACGACTGATATCTACGTTGACGGCGCACTTGAGAATGTCGAAACCAGCACCCCGGTTGCCGCAAATGACGCGCACTTTCTGGTCGGTGGAATTGACTATAGCGGCGTCGCATCCGGTGCGTTCACCGGTTTGATTGACGATGTGCAGTTGTACGACAACGCGTTGGCCCCGACTGATGTGGAATACCTGTTCCAGAATCCAGGACAGGCGGTCCCCGAACCGGCCACGCTGTCGTTGCTGGCCATCGGCGGATTGGCGATCCTTCGACGCCGCTCAGGACAGGTGCTGAGTCGGCGGAAGTAGCTGTTATCGCAGTCGCAATGAACCAGCAGGTAGCAAGGTCGGGCACTGCCCGACGTTTTCATCAAGATCAAGATACGGAAGCGGCGGGCGGTGCCCGCCCTACGACTACGACTACAACTGAGCGTGATCTCGAACTGGAGCAGGACAAACAACAAGAAGGAAGGGAAGATCATGAAGGGTAGAACATTTATCGGGTGTATTTTCGTCGTCGCGATCCTGGGTATGGCCATTCCGGCCTGGGCGAACGTGTTGAATATGTCCGATCCGAACCTGACGAGCCTGGAATTCGTCACCGTGGATGACGCGAACAACCCCCCGGACTTGCGATACAGCGGCAAGGGCGCGGTGAGTTACTCCTACGACATCGGCGAGTTCGAGGTGACGGGCGGGCAATATTGCGAATTCCTGAAAGCCGTGGCTGCGACTGACACCCACGACCTGTACAGCGCGAGCATGTCGGGAGCGCGCGGCGCCTGCATGATCCAGCAAAACGGCTCTCCCGGAAGTTACACCTACAGCGTGGACCTCAATCATGCCAACCGCCCGGTCAACTACGTGTGCTTCTGGGATGCTTGCCGTTTCGTCAACTGGCTGACCAACGGACAGCCGACTGGTTCGCAGGATGCCAACACCACCGAGGATGGTTCGTACTGTCTTAACGGCCAAACGGGCGCAGATGGGCGTACTATCCAGCGCAAGACCCAAGGGGGACGTTACTTCGTTCCATCGGAGAATGAATGGTACAAGACGGCGTATTACGATCCCGGCAAGGCCGGTGGCGCGGGGTATTGGGACTTCCCGACGCTGGGTAATACAGCCCCGACCGCCGAGCTTCCCCCAGGCAGCGCGGAGCCTAACGGGTCTGCAAATTACAACGCGGTGGACCAGGCCAATGGCATCACGGAGGTGGGGGCATATGATCAATCCCCCAGCGCATACGCTACCTTCGACCAGGGCGGAAACGTCCAGGAGTGGGACGAGACGATTGTGAATCTAGGGCTTGGCTGGGCGTCCCGCCAGTTGCTGGGCGGGGGGTTCCTCAGCACCGGCCCAGACCTCCGCGCCAACGCTTCGTCTAACCATTTCCCGAACTTCGAGGACGAGGACATAGGGTTCCGTGTCGTCGAGGTTCCCGAACCCGCCACGCTGTCGTTGCTGGCCATCGGCGGATTGGCGATCCTTCGGCGCGGCTGGGGACGGGCGGCCCTTCGACGCGGCTCAGGACAGGGGCTGAGGCGGCGGAAGTAGCCCGGCCCAAGCTATAACGACAACTGACGCACGCAGGCGGCTTTCCCACCTCGACAAGCTCGGGGCGGGCTGGTGGTACAAGCGCCTGTGGAACCCACCAGCCGGGGCGGACGACCTGTTTGGCAGACTTGCCGCTTTGGGCGAAACCAGACGATAATCCCTTTCGTGGGCAAACCCTTGCCCTGCAACGGCGGCGAGTGCCACATGCTTTCCACGCCGCGTTGACACCGCAGGCGGCGCGATTGGCGCTTTTCTTGGCGCAGGAGGGCGCTTTTCGGGGGATTTCGCCGGACTGCGACGAACCGAAAATGCGAGAAGCGAGCGGGGCGAAAAACACTGGAAAGTCGCGGCCAAACACGCGAAAGTCCGATGATGAAACAGCACCGGGTAGGGTGCCGGAGCGGTTGATCGGGCCGGTCTTGAAAACCGGTGTGCCCGCAAGGGTACCGTGGGTTCGAATCCCACCCCTACCGTTTGGGCCGGGGGGGCACAACCGGCCATGCTCGTGGCATGTCTCCGCATTTATCCTTGGATGACGTGCCATTGCCCGCAGGTGGGTTCCCAACGGTTCCAATCATTTCCGGCCAACGCATGCCTCCCCAGGCGGTCCCAAGGCCATCGGACCAGACAGTCGGTGTCCAACAACAGCTTCCATGAAAGGTCGCCGCCGGAGCGACGGCGCAATGTGGGGCTGCCCTTGGCGTGGTTCTTCATCGCCTCCCCCCAAATGCCGATATATCCCCCGGAGGCTTTTGTCGATGGATCACCCTGACAATCCATCCACCGAGGCATCGCGCCATTATGTTGCCGGGATGGAGTACTACTGCCGCCGTCTGCATCGCCAGGCGGTGGCGGAACTTGCACGCCTGCGGACACGCAAGGACCCCACCGGGAACCTGGCGAGATACTACCAGGGGTTGTCCCTGCGGGCCTTGGGTCTGGAGGCAATGGCTTCCGGCCGGCTGGAGGAGGCCGAGAGGCATCTCCGAGCGGCAATCGAATGCATCGGCCGCAACGCCGACTTGTCCGATTACCTTGCCGCCATTTACGCCTGTACGCGACGGTTCGACCACTGCGCGCGCCAAGCCGAGACAGCCGCCGAATTGCGCTGCGACGATCCTGCCGCCTGGCGGCGGCTGGCGCAGGCCCAATGGCAGTCGGGGCGACGGGCCGAGGCCCACCTGACGCTGCGCCAGGCCCTTCGGCGGCTGGACCAGATCACCGGATTGCATATTCAGATGGGGCTGTTCCTGGCGGCAGAAGGCGACCTGGGCGGCGCTATGGGGGCTTTTACACAGGCCGTCGGGGCTGATTGCGCCAACGCCGACGCGCATTACTACCTGGCCCTGGCGGCCCAGGCAAGGGGCGATGTCGTTGAAGCCGCCAAGGGGCTTCAGCGCGCCCTGGAGCTTCGTCCCGCCGACCTGATGCTGGCCTATCAACTCGCCAAGGCGGCCCAAGCAGCGGCTGACAGTGGTACGACGCTGATCCTTCATCCTTTCGACCTGCGGCCAGCGGCCGGAAAATCACAGTTTGACCATCTCGCGCGGTACGTCACGGTGGAAGGTGATTTTCTCGAGGCGTTCCTGGCACTTCCTCCAAGTCCTGTCGATGAGGAACTGTTCGGCTTGCTGTCCAGCGTGCTTGAAGCGGCTCTGGAGGATCATCCCGATTACGCCGATCTCCAGTTCCACTGTTCTCGTGTCTGTCAAAGGCTGGGCCGAACACTGGAGGCGATCCACCACGCCAATCAAGCCGTGCGGGTGAATCCACGTTATATCAAGGCGCAAATCCACCTGGCCGGACTGTATGCCGAGAACGGCCAGGCCCCCTTGGCTGTGAAGCACCTCCGCCAGGCCGTCTCGACCGGGGCGGACTGGGCGGACGTGCACTGCCGGCTGGGAGAGATCCTCCTGGAGACAGGCCAATCATCCACCGCACGGTGGCACCTTCAGCGAGCAGTGCAATTGAACGCCGGTTATGCGCGGGCGGCGAAGGCATTATCGGCGCTGGCAGCCTGATGGAGGAATAGACCGGTGAGTCATCTGCTGGAATTGATGGGTAAGGGCCTGCAAAGCGACGCGGGCGACCTGCTGGACCGCTACTACTGGACCCCCCAGACCCAGAGCATGGAGGAATTGACGTCGGTCAGCCGGGAGCACCCCGACTGGCCCGACATACGGCTGCGCCTGGGACTGGCCCACATGCGGGCCATGCAGATGGACCAGGCCGTCGAACACCTCCAGCACGCCTGCCGGGTCAAGCCCGACTACCTGGCGGCCCGGCTGGCGTTGGCATCGGCCTACGAAACCATGGGACAGGTCGCCAAGGCCCTGGAGCACCTGGAGATCGCCAACCAGACCAGCCCCGGCGAGGTGCCGGTCCTCTTCGCCATCGGTTTCTGCTGCGAACGCATGGAACAACCCGAGCAAGCGGCCGAGTACTACCGCGACGCACTGGCCCGCGACGGAGCCTTTGTCCCCGCCCGCCAGCGCCTCTCCGCCGTCGCGCTGGTGCTGGGCAAGACCGACGAGGCCATCGAGCAGTACCGCGCCCTGCGACGCGCCGAACCGCAGAACGCATGGATCCGCTCCGTTCTGGCGCACCTCTACTACCGCGCCGGACAGTTCGGCCAGGCCATCGAGGAGTTCGAATCCGCCATCGCCATGGAACCGGAGAACTGGTCGCTGCTGGACGACGAGGTCGAGGCCCTGGTCGCCGAGGGGCTGATCCGCGAGGCCATCGAGCGACTTCAAACCCTCCTCGAACAGCAAGGCCCCTTCGCCGACCTGCACGTCCGACTGGCGGATCTCTACAGCAAGACGGGCAATGACCCAGCCGCCTTGAAGCACTACCGACTGGCGCTGGAGCTTCAGGAGGACTATCTCGAAGCCATCGTCAAGCTGGGCACGCACCACCTGGTCTTCGGGCGATGGGAGGAGGCGGCGGAATCGTTCCATCAGGCCGCCGAACTCAACGACCACCTGCTGGTCAACTACATCGGCATGGGCGTCGCCCAGGCGGCGATGGGGAGGAGGAATGACGCGATCAACAGCTTTGAGCTGGCCGCCGCGGTGGAACCCAACAGCATCCTGCTACTGTCGGAAATGGCCAAGCTCCAGCTCAAGGCCGCCCTGGCCGAGGAGATCAACCGTGGTTTCCAGGAGGGCGTCCTCCCGTCCAACAAGGAAGCCGCCCTGGACAATGACGACCTGCTGCACCGACAGATCGACCGCCACCTGGAATTGGTCCGCAGCCATCCCGACTGGCCCGATCTGCGCTACCGCTACGGCGTGCTGCTCCGCGCCCAGGGCCGGCAGGGGGAGGCCATGGAACAGTTCGCCCGCGCCGTCGAGCTGAACCCCTCCTACGTCCAGGCCATCGTCAAGCTGGGCATCACCCAGCAGGAGTCCGGCCTGCTCGATGAAGCCATCGAGACCTTCAAGCGGGCGCTGGAGATCGAACCCCGCTACGTCGACCTGCACTATCGCCTGGGGCTGCTGTACACCGACCGGCGGGAATTTGAGCAGGCCCTGCGCCACCTGGAAGCCGCCGCCGCCGGCGCGCCCGGCAACGGCGAGATACGCGCCTCCCTGGCGCTGTCGCTACAGAACATGGGGCTGATGGACCGCGCCGCGGTCACCTGGCGAAGCCTCCAGCAGGCCCACCACGCAAAGACGTAGGATCACACCGGAAGGCCGGAGGACCGGAGGACGGGAATACCGGAGGACCAGTTTGCCCGGCTGTCAGAATGCCAGGAGATTGGCCAGGAGCTGGTGTCCGATGGGCGTCAGGAAGCTTTCGGGATGGAACTGGACGCCCTCGGCGGTTTATGCACCATTCTATTGGGGCTTTTATTTCCAGGGGTTTTTCTATTGCCCCATACTACCATTGCGGTATTATCATGGTTCAAGCCCATGGGCGGCCAGGCCGCAGAAAGGAGGCGTGAATATGAAGGTTGTGAATGAACAAATCGCGGGTCTCGCCTCCCGGTGGGTGTCGGCCTGATCCTGTTGCCATGATCGAATAATCCACTCGATCTGACGTTGGTAATGGTGATGCTTCTTGGCCGTCCCTTAGGGGCGGCTCTCCATTCCTCACCTCGGGCGCCGTTCTGTCCCTGCCTGTGGGCGTGACCTTCCCGTAAGTCCCCCCCACGCGTGCATATTGCTGCGTGCCAGTACGCAGCTCTGTCGTGCGTGCGGGATTGTCGCATACAGTGCCTTCGCTCCGCGAAAAACCTGCATGCCCTGCAAGTTTTATTAATAAAAGGAACTGCTATGTCTACCGGAAGATTTGCCGACTTCGTGACGTGCAGGTTTCAGACAACAAGCGCCAGCCCGCGCGACTGGCATAACCCGCGACAATGGGGAGTAACCTTTGACAAGATACGACGATTTGAAACACCGACAAGGAGCCAATGCCGTTGGCCCCTTTATCTGTGAGCACTGCAACGCAGCTGTTTCGTCCTCGGCGGACGGAACGGAACACCGCAACCACTGTCCGCACTGTCTCTGGAGCCGCCACATGGACTACTACGTGGGCGACAGGCGATGCGGCTGCAAGGGCCCCATGGAGCCTATTGCCATCTGGGTCCGCCGCGGCGGAGAGTGGGCGATCATCCACCGCTGTCAGGCCTGCGGGGCCGTCTGCAGCAACCGCATCGCCGGCGACGACAACGAACTGTCGCTGCTGTCGCTGGCCGTCAGACCACTGGCACAACCGGCGTTTCCCCTGGACCGGTTTGGAGCCACACACGAAAAGGGTTGACCAAATTACCAACAGGAGCCGCGATAACCATGCTTCCACACATTGCCAAGGACGTTGATATCACAGTGCACACTTCCACAGACGGGCTGAATCTCGAGGCCGTTGCCACGCTGAACGATCTGGCCTGGGGCGGACAAAGCAACGAGAAGGCCATCCGGAAGAAGGTCGAAAAGCTCCGCAAGCGAATCTCGCAACTGCCTCCCGACAGGCAGGGAATGATCATCGGCCGGTCGGCGGGGACCATCGTCGGTTATTGTCGCGTTGTTCAGGATGAGCGAGACGCCACCTGCTGGGTGCTTAGAGAACTGGTAGTCCATCCGGACTGGCGGCGACGGGCGGTCGGCAAGACCGTCGTCATCTGGGCCATCTCATACGCCAAGGCACGCGGCGCTACCATCATGCGCAGCCAGACACATGCCGACAACCTTGCCTCTGTCGCCTTCCACGAGGCCATGGGATTTCAAAACGAGGGGCCGTTCGTGGGCGAGGATGGGGACCGACTCGTCGGCTTCTCGCTGGATCTGGACCATTTCATGCCCAGCCCCTGTGCGAACACGTACGATGTCGACGCCCACGTCGCCGAGATTTACGACCAGTTCGAAACGCAAACGGATGACGTGGCGCTTCTCCACAGTCTGATGGGCCAGGGAAGGTCGCTACGAATCCTCGAGCCGTTCTGCGGCAGCGGGCGAATCCTCATCCCCCTTGCCGCCGACGGACACACGCTGGTTGGGCTGGATCAAGCCCAGACAATGCTGGATAAGGCCGCAGTCAAACTTGGGGCGATGCCCGCTGAGGTGGGGCGAAGGGTCAAACTGGTTCGAGCCGACGTGCTGGCCGATCCCTGGCCGGCGGGTTTCGATCTGGTGGTGTTGGGAGGAAACTGCTTCTACGAGTTGGGATGCCCTAGAGAACAGGAGCATTGCATCGCCTCGGCATTACAGGCTCTGAAAGCCGGGGGGCATGTCTACGTGGACAATGACCACATGGAGGGCACGCTGCATCCGTCGTGGCAGAAACTCGGTAAGAGGATTACCCGTTTCCCCACGGGCATCTGCGCCGACGGGACGCGCGTGGAAGGGACTACCGAGACCGTCTGGTTCGATACCGCCACCCGACTATGGCTGGCCCGGCGTGGCGTAACCGTGACCAGAACCGATGGCCGGGCCAACTGTATCGATATGGTTCAGTACAAGCACCCCGTCAGCAAGGACGAAGTCGCTGGCTGGGCGGGCACGGGTTCGTCATCGAGCAGACCTTCGGCGACCGCGTCGGCAATCCCTATACGCCCGAGTCGCCGCGGGCAATCTTCTGGGCGAGAAAGGAGGAGAATTCACTGTGAACCAAGTGGCACAACCGACATTCGCGTTCTTTTACGACTTCTACGATAGCCCGAAACACCGACAGGAACAACTGGCGATGTATCGCCGTCTTGCCACGCGAGCAGGCAAGGCAATCCTTGAACTGGCTTACGGGGATCTGTCCCGCCACCTTGAGTCTAGGCGCGATGGGGCGAAGCCCCACTGCGCGGAATTGGGAAGAACGTCTATGGGAAATGAGACAACAAACGAGACGAAGGGCCGTGCCTGCCCTAACCGGTTCTGCATCGAGCCGATCGTGCTGACAGACCATCGAGCCGGGGCCGAGTTCGAGGCACTCTTCCGCCAGTATCACCGTGAGATCGGGGTAGGGCCTGGCGTGGATGAGGAGAAGTATCTGGCGAGCGTCTTGCGCTGGCTGCGCGAACCTGAACGCTGGTTACTGATGGCACGAGACCACTCCGACCGGCCCTGCGGTTTCTCCTACTTCAAGGTTGACCGGGACGATCGTCCCGGTTGGGGCTACATCCTGGAGTTCTTCGTCCGCCCCGAGCATCGAAAGAAGGGTCTGGGCAGGCGGCTCTGCGACCAGTCGTGCAGCACACTTAGGGAGGCAGGCGTCCGCCTGATTTGGCTGACATCCAATTCGAAATCCGAGGAATTCTGGCGCAAGTGCGGCTTCAACTTCAACGGCGAAACCGGCCAGAACGGGCAGCGAGTCATGGTGAAAAATGTGGGGGAAATCAACGATTGGGAGAATCTATGACCAAGAGATCATTCTTTGAGCCTTCACCGCAGGTGACGCTGGAAAAGCAGTGGATTCTCGAGAACCTCAACTCCTTCTACCACGACAACATCATCAAGGATGTGCTGTACCGCGTCAAAGGCGGCAAGGAGGCTAATGTGTACTGCTGTGCGGCGCATCCATCGACGGGGCTGGACTTGCTGGCTGCGAAGATCTACCGGCCGCAGACGCACCGGACGATGCGGAACGACTGGCTCTACCGCCAGGGGCGTGAAACCATCGACGCATCGGGTAAGGCGATCCGCGACGGCCGCAGCATCCGGGCCATCCAGAAGCGCACGCGCTACGGCCGGGGCCTGCTCCGCGGCTCATGGATCGGCCACGAGTACGCGACGCTGGAGACGCTGCACCAGGCTGGCGCGGATGTGCCCAAACCCGTGGATATTCGCGGCAGTACCATCCTGATGGAGTATTTGGGCGATGAGTCAGCCGCCGCTCCGGTCCTTCACGGGATCGCGCTGCGCCACGGAGAGGCCTGCGAGCTATTCAAGCGGGCGATGGCCAACGTGGAGTGCATGCTCCGCAGCGGCGTGATTCACGGCGACCTGTCAGCTTATAACGTCATGTACTGGCAGGGACGCATCTGGCTGATCGACTTCCCACAGGCAGTAGACCCGGTGGTCAATCCCAATGCCTTCTTACTGCTGGCCCGAGACGTGGACAGATTGTGTCGCTACTTCGCGCGGTTCGCTGTCCGGGCCGACGCCGGAGTCATCACGGCAGACATGTGGAGCCATTTCGTGGCCGGATCGTGCTGAGGCAGTTAAGACCCAGTAGATCGATAGTTGGTAATGAGGGCACTGCCCGCCCCGGCCGTCAGAGTGCCAGGAAATTGGCCAGGAGCTGATGTCCGATGGGCGTGAGAAAGCTTTCAGGATGGAATTGGACGCCCTCGGTGGGGTGCGTCTTGCTGCGGATGCCCATCAATTCATTCTGATCGGTCGTCCAGGCCGTTTGCTCGAAGTCCGCGTCCAGCCCGGCGGGATCGACGATCAGGCTGTGATACCGCGTCGCCGTGAAGGGATTGGCCAGGCCGACGAAGAGCTTCTTGCCGTCGTGGCGTATCTCGCTGGTCTTGCCGTGCATCAATCGCGGCGCGCGGACGACCTTGCCGCCGAAGACCTGCCCGATGGCCTGATGCCCCAGGCAGACGCCCAGGACGGGAATCTTTCCGTGGAAATGGCGGATGTAATCACAACTCAGCCCGGCTTCATTCGGCGTGCAGGGGCCTGGTGAGATGATTAGGTGCATGGGCTTGAACTCCGCCTCTGCCTCGGCGGGGGGCATAACGTCGTTGCGAATCACACGGATATCGGTCTGCCCCAGCTCGCCGATCCGCTGGACAAGGTTGTAGGTGAAACTGTCGTAGTTATCCAGGACGAGGATCACGCCCGCATCGTAGTCGCCAGCCCCGGTGCGGTCAAGGACGGCGACATCATCGGGAAGAAACGGAACCTGGAACACGGAACCCGGAACATGGTTCGACGTTTTTCCGGTTCCGATCCTTGTCACGCCACGGAGACGAGTTTCTTGACGGCGGGGACTTTTTCCTTGAGGTTCCGCTCGACGCCCATCCTCAACGTCATAGCCGCGGAGGGACACCCGCGGCAGGCGCCCTGGAGGCGCACGGAAACTGTTCCGCTAGGCTCGTCTACCCCGACTAACTCGATGTCCCCGCCGTCGGCCTGGAGCAGTGGGCGGATGTGATTTATCACGGCCCTGACTTGCTGAACCAAGTCGGTATCGCCTGCATTGTCAACCATCGGATTGCCTTTCCTGCCGCAGTGGCACTCTTGCCGCCTCGCGACGGAACATTATAGGCACGGCCATGACAGACGCAATGAAGACCGACACTGTTCTCGGCCGCGGCCTATCGCTTCCTGTGATACCACGGCAGGCGCGACAGGGGGGCGGCCACCTCGATGCGGCAGGGACCGGTCACGACGCTTCCGTCGTCGCCGGCCCAGCGTCCCGGCGGGAAGGATATTTCGCGCGACACCGCCCCGGCCTGGAGAACCGGGGCGACCAGGATGTCCGAACCGAGCATGAACTGGTCCATCCGCGTCTCCAGTCCCGCCTCGGGGAACTCGTAAGCCATGTGCCGCATGATCGGTTCCCCCGTCGCGGCCGCCTGCTTGGCCAGGGCGAGAATCTCCGGGCCAAGTTCCTTACGCAAATCGACGACGTCCTTGCAGAGAGCCTGATGCCGCTCGTCCAGCACGCGCCAGGGCATACGCGAAAATTGGATGATTGGGAACATCGCCGAGGCCTGGGCGTAGCGGACGAACAGCTCCGGATCGATCGTGCTGCCGGGACCGAAGTCCCCCACCAGCCCGCCGCCGACCATGTCCGGGCAGGTGAAGGGATAGCCCATCAGGCCCTGTGCCAGGCCCGTGGGCAACAGGTCGCCCATGCCGTCGACGCCCCAGCGGTGGCCCTTGTCGCGGACGCGCTGCACCAGAGACTGGCCGCCCAGCTTCCAGCAGGCGCGGTACTCGCTGAGGCGGTACTTCAACCCGATGCGGGCGAACGCCTCGCACTGGCCGTTGGGACTGATGGGCCGGTGCGTCACGTCCTGGGGCAGATAGTAGTACGGATCCCCGCCGTCGAACTTGAAGCCGTCCACGCCGCAATTGCCAACCAGCCAGTCCAATTGTTCGGTGAACCACTCCCCGGCCGCGGGATTGGACAGGTCCAGCAACGCGCTGTAACCGTTCCACCAGCGGCGGATGATCGGCTCGCCCTGGGCGTCATAGATGAAGAATTTCTTCTGGTTCAGGACACGGTAGGTGTAGGTATCGGGGGCAATGAACGGGCTGATCCAGACCACCAGCTTGAACCCGCGATGGTGCAGCCAGTCGGCCATGCCGCACGGGTCGGGAAAACGGTCCCTCGGAAACTTCCAGTCGCCGTTGCCGCGGAACCAGCAGTCGTCGATCATCAGCACCCCCGCCGGCCAGCCGTGGTCGAGGATGGCCTGGGCGTAGGCGAGGATCTTCTCCTGGGTGGGTTCCCACTTCACCTCGATCCAGGCGTTGTACTGCGGGGCCAGGAAGGCGATTTCATCCGGCCATTGGCCCGAAGGCGGGAAGTGCTTCGCGCAGGCGGCCCGGTAGGCCCCGCGCAGGTTTCCGTGACCTTCGCCAAGTTCCACGGGACCGGCGGCCTCCTCGATCCGCAGGCGGGCGTCCTTGAACTCGAAGGTGAACGCCTCCTCGCTCCAGACGAAGCGTCCGCGCGTGGACACCAGCAGCGGGCAGCCCTGGTTTCCGGCCAGGTTCCCGTTGAGCTGACAGCGATACTCGCCGCGCCCGAAGGGCATCTGATATCCGTGGCGCACGACCCCGCCGAACCAATACTCCTGCGACAATACGGGTAGTTCCAAGTTCGCCTCGTTCATGGAAAGGCCTCGGGGGAATCAGACGTCGATCTCGACCCGCCCGCCGGGGGCGACGTCCAGTTGCGAGAATCCGAAAAAGTCCATCCGGGACTTTTCGATCTCGTTGCCCATGCAGTCCAGCCGGCGGACCATCGCGGAAATCCGCCTGGCCGCGGACACGCCGACTCGCTTCTGGAAGGTTCCGTTGAGAATCGTCGTGGACCGCTCCAGGGGGACCTGCCCTCCGCTGTTGACCAGGAACAGCAAGTCGCGCCCGGCGGCGGGAAGCTTAAAGACGTTGTTCCCGCCATCCAGCGGAATGCGATAGCCGTGGAAGGCCGAGAGGTTCTCGACGTACCAGTGGTTGTAGTGGGCGATGACCTTCTTGTTGTCGTCGTTGAGGCGGTCGAAGTCGATGCTGTAGGTGGGGATGCCCGCGGCGATCATCTTGATGACCACGCAGGCGGCCTCGGGGGACGTGTCCTCGTTGGTGATGGTCTGGTAGTCGTTGATCGAGTACGGCGAATAGGCCTGCACGTAGAGGGTGCGGAGGAAGTTGCCCTCGGGGTTGTAGGGCGTGTCGCCGGCGCGGGTCATCGAACCGTAACGGGCTAAAAACGGCGTGCCGTAGTTCTGCTTCAACTCGACGATGTAGTCCTTCTTCAGCGCCCGGCACTTGCGGTCGATCAGTTCCAGCGTGGCCTCCAGGCCCTCGATCATGCTGGTGACGTCGTGGTCGTGCTCGGTGTTGCGGCAGCGGACGTTGGGCACGCAGTTGTACAGGTCGTACTTTGCGCCCTCGAAGTCCCAGCGGGTGATGAACGACGCGCAAATGTCGGCCATCACCTCGCGGGCCTCGCGGCACATGAAGCACAGCGAGTGGAACTTGTTGGGCGTCATCACCAACTGGCCCTTGTCGTCGACGATGAGGAGCTTCTTGCGCCGCGGGAAGCACTTGGCCCCGGGGGCCACCGCGTGCGGGGCGCACCAGATCATCGGCACGCCCCCGGCGGCCTTGACGTCCGTGACAAGCCTGGCCATGTCCTTGATCTTGGCCGGGTCGGCCTCCCAGTCGCCGATGTTGAGCTGCACGTCATAGTCGTTGTCCAGGCCCGGACCGAACCAGCCGTCGTCGATGATGTAGTTGCGGATCCCCAGCTTCACGCCCGCCCGGACGCTGCGAAGGATCACCTCGTCGGTCACGTCGTCGCTGAACCAGTCCGTCCAACTGCACCACAGCGGGTGCAGCGCCCCCTGGGCCGTCACGTCGGCAATGCCGTGAAGCTTTTTCTGCCAGCCGGCGAAGTCCCGAAGCGTCAGCATCCAAGACTGGTTGGGCGCTTCGGCGGCGGTGCGGAAGTACAGGTATTCGGTGATTGAGCCGTCGGCGTTCTTGCGCGCAACAGAGGCGGGGATGGGGTACAGGTCCGTGCCGCGCTTGATCTGCATCGAAAGACGCCGCATGTAAACGATTAGCGCCCGATTGATCGTCGGTTCCAGCGTGCGGAAGGCCGTCTCGTAATTTTCTCCCACCACGCCGAAGGCCATCGACATGTTCATGTCCTGGCCGGTGAAGATGTAGATGGGCATCTTGACGTCGTTGACGGCTGACTCGTTGGAATACTTCCAGAACGACACCATCTGCGTCATGTTGATGAACCACCGTCCAGAGTCGGGGATGATGACGTTGTGGTAGTTGCGGATGTCGCTGCGGAGGTTGTACGCGATGCTCTTGACCGTCTGGCCGGGTGGGGGAGTGACTTTCACCGGCGCCGGGTGCGCGGCGCCGAAGTCCAGCGTCACACCCGCGACGGTCTCCCTCCTCGCCTGGCCGTATACGAGGCCCTTAAACAGCGCCGATGCGCCCGAATGCAGGATCACGTTGATTTCAAAGACCGCCGCCATCTCATGGTTTCCTTCGTATCTGATAGTAGAACGTATCTTCCCGGCAGGACCGAGCCTGGAACAACGCCTTGTCTGTCAGGCAGCGGCGCCAGGCCACGGTTTCGCTGCTGCCGGTGCGATCGATGCGATCGAACGAGGCGATCTCAAAGCCCCTCGGCAGGTCGATGAGACACGTCTCGTCCAACAGGGAGGTCACATATATGGCCGAACCGGTGTAGGCCGCAAGGACGTTTCCGCCTTGGTAAGTCCGCAGAAACGGTGGACGGTCGATGTCGCCGGCGGTGGAGAACTCCATGCGTTCGTAATCCACGTTCAATCCGGCGCGATCGACCGCTCCGGCCAGCTCGTAGATCCGCCAGGCCGCCGAGAGGATGTGGTATTGCTCGGCGGTCATCTGCATCGGGTGCCCCCCCGCGGCCCCGGCGACGCGCACCCTCCCATCGCCGCGGTAAAAGGCACTGAAGAGGTTGGGAATCCCTGCCACGACCTTGGCGAACGTCGTGGCGCCAAGAACCTTGCCGTAGGCCGCCCAGTCGTCGGTGTCGATAAGCTTGTCGCCCATCAGCCAACTGGCCGTCGCGGCGCGGAGGACGTGGCAGTCATGGTTGACCTCCGAGCAGTTGCCCGCGCGGACGACGTCGAAATACGACCCAAAGAGGGGGTTGAGGCAATTCAACGAGATGACCGCCTCGGGTTTGACGGCCTTTATGCGCCTGTGAATATCACGCAGGATGCCCAGCAAGTATCGCTCGCCCCGGCCAAAGGATGGATCGGCCAATTGGGCGTCGGGAGGCAGGGCGAACTTCGTGCCCGACAACTTCACGCCGTCGGCATTGAGGCCGACGGCGCTGACCGTCGCCGCTACCCGTTCCAGCAAGCCGGACCGGCAAGCCTCGCCCGACCAGTCGAACAGGAAATAGTCCCGTCCACCGCGGTTGACCTTCCTGGGGCTGCCGGAAGAATCCTTCAGTAGGAAATCCGCCTGCGTCGTGGCGGCCTGGCTGTCGGGTGATACCAGGAAGGGATTGAAATGCAACACGATCCGATAGCCTTCGCGTTGCTTGGAGGCGATGTAGGCCGCCAGGTCGCCGCCGAATCGCGTGTCGCCAGCCCGCCAGTCGCCGAGGTTTTCCGACCATCCCTCGTCAAAGACGATCGTGCGTGGGAAGATCTGCTCGCCCGCCAGGCGCTCCAGGGCGGCGTCGACCAGCCCGGCTGAGAGGAACCGCTCCGCCCCGGCCTCGACGGCCATCCTGCCCTGTTCGTAATGCTTGCGATAGACCTGATCGCCCCAGGTGGTGTAGATAGCTCCTGACCACCAGTCCGGCCGTCGTGCCGCCGGCGCCGCTGCGCCGGCCAGACGAGACCGGAGCGACTCGCTGTACTGTCGCAGGATGTCCGTATCCGTGGGGCCTGGGAAGATTCCCACCGGGACGGCTGAGTAGGCCCCACTCCTGGTCTCCTTTCCGTAATCGAACTTCAATTCCAATCCGGCGGTGGTGACGGCGCTATCAAATGGGATCGGGCAGTCCGGCACGTCCAGCAGGCCGACACCCACATACTGACCGGCGTCGCCCAGTGCCAGCAGGTAGGGGGGCATCATGTAGTTGCCCCAGTCGAGCTGGAAGAAATTGGGATACGCCTGTAGCCCCGAACAGATTTGCACCGGCAGCGATAGCCGCTGGGGGATGTCGAAACAGGCCAGGTCCGGATCGAAATTGCGGACCTGCGCGAACGTCCCTTCCAGCCTCAGCGGCCGCAGACTGCTCCAGGGCGTTCCGTTCTGGATTTCACATTCACAAACAACACCCGACTGGCTGAAGGACAACCGGACGCGCGACCGGACCGGGCCTTCCAGGTCCAATTCCACCGTATTACCATCAACCTTCGCCGCGACCACCCTGGACCACGCGGCATCCCCGTCCAGGGATGGCGACAGGTGCAGCACCAGGAGCCGCGCACCCTGGGGACCGGCCAGGCGACAGCGCGGCCCCTCCAACTCCACTTCCCAGCGGTGGTGTGTGGTGGTGACGGAGAACCCGTCAGTTCTCTTGGAAATGGTGATCTTGTCGCTCACAGTTGGTAGTCAATCCGGAAGCAGAAGGTTTCTCCATCGCATCGGCGGGCTTGGAACACCGCCAGGCCATCGGCGAACTCGAAGGCCACGGGTTCTTCTCCTCCGAACCGGCCCACCTTGGCGACGCCCGTTGGCTGAGCGCCGGGGGGCAGCGGCACGGCCAGGGCAATGTCAGAGATACAAGCCACATGGGCCGCACGCGGGGTATAGACCGCCACGGCCTGGTTTCCGCAAAGCGTCTTGGCGGCGTAAAAGCCCGCCAGGGGTCCGGTGGTGTACTTGCGGCCAAAGACCTTGCGGAACGGGTCGATATGAATCTCCTGGCCGGCGTCCACCGGCGCCAGGAGGTAGAGCTTGTAGATCGCGCTAAGCAGTTCCAACTCGTCGCTCCGCACGGAGCGGGAATAGCCATAGGTGGACTTCCGCTTGCGTTCCCCGCCACGCTTTCGCGCCGCGTAGAGCGATGGAACACCGTAGGCGATCTTCCGCAGGTTGGCCCGCACGGTGAACAGGTCGTAGCTGGGCCAGTCGTCCAGGTCGCTGATCCCCGCGCGGCAGAACCATGCCGCCCATGCCCGCTCCTCGTAACTGTCGAGGTTGTATTCCATCGCGTCGTGGATGCGATGGAGGTCGAATGTCCCGTTGAACAACGGGTTGCCGGCGGTGGTGTTGATGCAGCAGCGGGGTTTGACCTGCTTGGCCTGCTCGTACATGAATTTGGAGGCCTTGTAGTGGAACATCTCTCCCGTCCCCCAGGCGTGATCATGGAAAACGTTGTCGATGCCCGGCGGCTGATGGGTGCAATCGACCTTGATGCCGTCGGCGTCCAGCCCGTCGCCGGCGAGCATAAAACGGATATCGTCGGCGACCAGCTCCCGCATCACCGGGTGCGTGAAGTCGCACTGGAAATTCTTCTCCCTCCCCAGGCGGACGACAAAGACCGGCTCGCCCTTTCGGTTCCGCACGGCGATCTCCGGATGGTTGCGGTAGTGGTCCGACTGCTCGGAGACGAAATACGGGGAATACCACACCAGCACCTTCATGCCGGTCTGGCGGAGCTTGCGAATCGTGCCTCGCAAGTCGCTGAATCGCTTGGTGTTCGGCCGCCATTGGCCGTTGGCCAGGAACCAGCCGTAGTCCAGGATCAGCATCCCGCAGGGGATGTCGTGCTCGCCCAGGAATCGCAGGCAGCGGTCCAGGAAGGTCTCGTTGCAGTAGCCGTCGGTCATGGCCAGCTCGCCGAGCATCTCCTGGGTGGTCCGGTCGGTCTGGTACTCGTACATCTGATCGGAGAAGAAGCAGTAGATCGGACCGGCCCAGGATGAATCCCACTGCGAGTTGGGCCTGGCCAGGCCGTCGGCGTAGAGGCGGTCGATGTAGGCCCTCGCCACGGACAGCTTGTCGTCCCCGGCAAGGAATGTGATGCGGGGCAGGACGAATCTGCCGTCGGGCCTCAGGTTGCCCCCGTAATGGAAGTCCGTCACGGCCCGGCCGGCTTGGAAGGTCATGTTCAAGCCGTATTCGCTGGTGGGGATCTCCATCGTCCCCACGCCCAGCCACTCCCGCCCCGCCCGCAGCGCCGCGAAGTACGGCGGGATGATGGTCCGGCCGCCCTCGTGGGGGAAATTGTTGTCGGCGGCGAAGCGAAACGAGGGAACCCCCAGCTTGAAGCAGATCTTTTCCCGCGCGGGGATGATGCTGCCGTAGCGGTCCGGGCAGAGGATGAAGAACTCCTCCATCGCGTGCTCCGAGGCCCGGTCCATGCCGTCGGCGTCCTGGCCGTAGTGAACGCAATGAACCTCCGCGCCGCGGCGGAGGGGCGTCAGTTCCACCCAGTAGTCGACGAACCCCCCCGCGCGTGCCTGGATGTGTATCTCCTTGTCCACGATCCCGTCGGAGGCATGGAAGACGCAATGAAGCTCCCCGCACTTAGCCGGCCCGCGCAGCGGAACTTCCACGCCCCGCGCCGAGGAGTATTCGATGTGGGGGTTGACCCGGAACCGATAGATCGGCCGAGCGGTGGAGTCAAAGAAGTCCAGCGTGCCGGCCTTGCTGTCAAGCCGGCATCGCCCGCGCCCCAGGGGCACACCGATGGATTCCGTCCGCGACATCCTGCCTGCCTGCCTGCGACAAGCCCGCCGGATCAGGGACTGCTCCGCCCTGCGATTCCTTTTTCCGCGGCCTTGCTTGGGGAAAACCGTCCAGGAAACGGGATACGTTAGTGCCCGCCGCCGGTGGTGTCAACGCGGCGTGACGGGTACGTGTGGGGGCCAGCGTGGGGCACGCGGCCCCACCGCGCGGAGTTGCAATTATCGGTAGGGCGGGCACCGCCCGCCGCTCCCGTATCATGATGAATACGTCGGGCAGTGCCCGACCTACCTGCTACCTGCTTCGCGGGGTAACAAAAAACAAGAAGCAAAGTGTAAAAGAACAAAGTGCAAAGTATTATTTTAAGTCCACGGAAACACGGAACCCGACGTTGAAGCGCCGGACGTCAGGCGTGAGCCAGTCGCGGCTGGCGGAACGGCAGAACTGAGGACCGCAGCCCCAACTGCCGCCGCGCAGGACACGGCTCGAGCCCGAACCGGGGCCTTGTGGGTCAACATTGTTCGCATTTGCGTAATAGTCCTTGTCATACCAGTCCGAGCACCACTCACCGGCGTTGCCGATCATGTCGTAAAGGCCGAAGGCATTGGGCTTGAAACTCCCCACCGGCGAGGTGAACACAAACCCGTCGTCCCAGCTAAAGAACTTCACCTTGTCGGGCTCGTTCGGAAGCTTCTTCTTGAGGCTCTGGTCGGTGCAGTTGGCCCAGCCCCGCCCGTCATCGGGATCGTCGCCCCAAGGATAAGCGGTCCTCGTCCCGGCCCGGCAAGCGTACTCCCACTGCGCCTCTGTCGGCAGGACAACCGTCTTGCCGCTCTTCTTGGAAAGCCAATCGCAAAACGCCTTCGCGTCGTTCCAGCTTACCTGAACCACCGGATGATCACCCTTCTGATCGAAACTCGGGTTGCGCCACGAGCAACCGTTCATCTTCTCGACGATGATTTTGCCGTCCTTGACTTCAAAGCCAACCGACCAGCCATCCTTCTCGGCATCGGTCTTGTACCCGCTGTCCGTCACGAAGGCCGCGAACTGGTCCACCGTCACGTGGGTGACGCCCATGTAGAACGGTTTGGAGATCGTCACCTCGTGCTGGACTTCGTCCTTGTCGCGATCCTTCTCCGTCTCGGGGCTGCCCATCATGAACTTGCCCGCCGGGATTTGCACCAACTTCATCGTCACCTTGTTGCCCAGGTCCAAGGTGAGTTCCTTGGCGTCGTGCGTCGGCGCCGAGGACGGTTGTGTTGCAGGCTGAGTCGATGGCCCGTCAGCACCCGCGGCCAGCACCCACCAAGCGGCCCCGATCACGGTCATCGCAATCCCAATAGTCTCCGTCATTTCGTTTTCTCCTTGTTGTCAGCCTTGAATACGCTGCCCATGCCGCCGGTGCCGATAGTTTCCGTCAGGTGATACCCGCCGACGTGCAGGTCCACTTTTTCGCCCATAGACGCACCCGCAACTGAATGGTCGTCAGCATCCTACAGCCCAGGTCAACCTGTGTCCATATCGGGGTTGGTCGTGCAGGGCTTGGGCACGCGGACCGGGAGGCCACCATCAGGTTCCACCCGCTCTCTCCCACGTCCTCATCCGCAGCCGCAATGCCTGCACTCCGCGCCGGGGGTGTTCTCATCCGGCGGCCAGGCGTTCCGTTGGCCGGGGGACCTCAGAACGTGTAGTTTTCATACACGTTCTTACAGCCGCTTGTACCGCCAGACCATCCCCACAATTGTCGCGGTCACCAGTCCTATTCCCAGGATGATGAAGAACGCCCATGGGTGGTGCTGGAGAGGGAATGCCACGTTCATCGAAAAGATGCTGACCACCAGCGTCGGCAGCATCAGCATGAGCATGATGAGGTTGAGATTCTTCATCAGCACGTTGAGGTTGTTGCTGACGATGGTCCCCCGAGCGTCCATCATGCCGGATAGCACCTGGGAGTAAATCGACGCCTGTTCGTAGCATTGCCCGTTCTCGATGATCACGTCGTCGATGAACTCCATGTGGTCGGGCCCCAGGCCCAGCTTGGCGGTACTGGCCTTGACCTTCTCGATGAGCTTTCCGTTGGTGTAGATGGCGTTGAGGAAGTAGACCAGGCTTTTTTCCAGGGTGAAGAGGTTCAGCAGGTTCTTGTTGGTCATGGCCGTGTTGACCTCCTGCTCCAGCTCCGAGGAGATCATGTTGATGACCCGCAGGTGCGCCTCGAAGTGAAAGATGGACCGGTGGATCATCTTGAGCATCAGGTCCTGGAGGTCGCGCACGCGTGCGAAGGGCCGGCCCTCGAACAGCGGCACGTCCTCGGAGATCACCACCACCAGGCAGTCCTTGAACAGGAAGATGCCCGCCGAGGACACCTTGAAGAGGAACTCATCCTCCGAGGAATAATTCCTGGGCCGTTTGTAGATCAGCGCCACGTGCTCCGGTTCGAACTCCAGCCGGGCCAATTCGTCGGGGTCCAGCGCCGAATTCAGCGTGTGCTCGTCGAGCTTCAGCGTCTCGACGAGGAACTTCTTCTCGGCCTCGTCGGGATTGACGTAAACGTGGACCTGACCATTGGAGACGTCGGCCTCGATCAGTTTGCCTTCGCAGATTCGCAGCCGCTTGAGCATGACCGTGCCTTCCTGATAACGTCCGCCGCCGGCGCGCGTCGACAGCCAACTGCGTGATGATACCCCCGCACTCCCGCCAGGGGCAACCACGCCAAGGTACATCCGTGCATTTTCTTTTACCGCCTTGGCGAAGGAAGCTTCTCGGGCAAACCAACCGCGGCGCTTGACCCCGTGGACGCAGGGGCCTACCATGCCTCGGCTTGGCGAACCCGCGGACCGGGCAGTCAAAGGACGACATGAAGATCCGCCCATACCAGCTTTCCCAGCTTACCATCGGCGATTTCACCCTGGCCGGCTACAGCGTCGCCGGGGAGGAGTCGGTCATCGTCGCCCCGGAGCTGGACTGCGTCTTCGACATCGGCAAGTGCCCCCGCGAGGCCCTGGCGCCCAATCACGTCCTGCTGTCCCACGGGCACCTGGACCACGCCGCCGGGCTGCCTTACTACTTCGGCCAGCGGGATTTCCAGGGCATCTCCGGAGGGGTGGCGCTGGTGCCGAAAAACCTGGTGACCCCCCTGGAGCAGCTCCTGGCCGCCTGGGGGCGCGTCGAGGGCCACGTGCCGCCGCACAAGTTCGTCGCCATGAGCGACGGCGACGACTACGAAATCCGCCGCGGACTTCTCGTCCGCTCCTTCGCCACCCGTCACGTAGCCGGGTCGCTGGGATATTCGGTCATCGACGTGCGGCAGAAGCTCAAGAGCGAGTTCGCCGGCCTGACCGGCCCGCAGATCGTCGAGTTGAAAAAACGCGGCACGGAGATCACCAACCGCCTCGAGGTGCCCCTGGTAGCCTACCTGGGAGACACGGGCAAGGCCAACTACTCTGCCCTGCCCCACGTCGCCGGCGCCGCGGCGCTGCTGATCGAGTGCACCTTCTTCGACCCCGACCACCTCCGCCGCGCCCGGGCGGGAAAACACCTCCACGTCACCGACCTGGCCGAGGTGCTGGAAGGGATGAACAACCCCCACATCGTCATCATCCACGTCACGCGGCGGACCAATATGGCCGCCGCCAGGGCAATCCTCCGCAAGACCCTCCGAAAAGACGTCCTCGAACGCATCACCTTCCTGATGAGCAGAAAATATATCGAGGAAGAATAAGGCCGTGTCTTGCGCGGGGGGGGGGGGCGACATCCAGCAAGTCTTTCTTGTTGCGGATTGCTTACGGGCTGGGATCGATTACACTTTAAGGCCGCCCTCAAAGACCTACGCGCCGCGTTGCGGATTGCTTACGGGCTGGGATCGATTACACTCTCGCCGATGCAATGCGGCGAGAAAAACAAGTTGCGGATTGCTTACGGGCTGGGATCGATTACACTAAGCTCCGCTCGCCCCGCTGGGGGTGCGCTGTTGCGGATTGCTTACGGGCTGGGATCGATTACACTGCCAGGAAGGGCAAGGGCACAGGGATCCCGGTTGCGGATTGCTTACGGGCTGGGATCGATTACACTCGAGTGGTCGTCATAGTCGTCTATCAACCTGTTGCGGATTGCTTACGGGCTGGGATCGATTACACTGCGGATGACGGCGGTCGGAGGGGCGATAGTGTTGCGGATTGCTTACGGGCTGGGATCGATTACACTGGCGCGGAAGTTCATCTTCGCCGCCGGCGTGTTGCGGATTGCTTACGGGCTGGGATCGATTACACTCAAGGTCGTCCGGTCCGCGTGGAACGCCGTGTTGCGGATTGCTTACGGGCTGGGATCGATTACACTCAGGCAGGCCGAGATAGCCGAGGCCGGCCAGGTTGCGGATTGCTTACGGGCTGGGATCGATTACACTCTGTGTTTTTTCGGGTCGCGGTTGCAGTTGGTTGCGGATTGCTTACGGGCTGGGATCGATTACACTGGGATACCTCCAGAACGTTG